>LWDU01040116.1_pt3:0-50000 | contig 186635 bp, 160 predicted proteins | sample 727161 | NCBI WGS metagenome assembly LWDU01 (sample SAMN04566230, study PRJNA314399) | hydrothermal vent metagenome | isolation source: deep sea hydrothermal plume seawater | place: Mexico: Gulf of California, Guaymas Basin | collected 2004-07-11 | reverse complement strand
CATCCAGGAAGTATGCCCCCAATGCTAACCTCGGGAGCGAGAGGCGATGGCGGCAGCCAAGATTCAAGGATGGCCGCCATCCCAATGGGACGCGAAGGCCAGCCCATTGAAGTAGCCAACGCTGTGCTATTCATGGCCTCCGATGAGGCGTCCTACATCACCGGAACTGAACTGATGGTGGACGGTGGGTTTACAGCGCGGTAATTCACGATAAAACGAGTATTTGTGGTGCAACAACACGCTGTTAGCCGGTAATCAACCTCTGTTGGAGAGATAACATGCGATTAGACGGAAAAGTGGCCCTGATTTCAGGGGGCGCCCGCGGTATGGGCGCCGAAGAGGCCCGAATTTTCGCCCGGGAGGGCGCCAAGGTTGTCATCGGAGACATCTCGGAAGACGACGGCAAAGCTGTCGAGGCCCAGATCGCCGAGGCCGGCGGGCAGGCGCTGTATACCAGATTGGACGTCACCCAGGAAGCCGATTGGGCCAAAGCCGTCGATCTGGCGGTTTCCAGCTTCGGCAAGTTGGACGTGCTGGTCAACAATGCCGGCATTAGCAGCCGAGCCTTCACCGACGACACCGGCATCGACGCCTGGGACAAGATCATGGAGGTCAACTCCAAAGGTGTTTTCCTGGGAACCCGGGCCGCCGTGCCTAAGATGCTAGATGCCGGTGGTGGGTCCATCATCAACATTTCATCCATCATGGGTCTGGTGGGCTCGGCCGGAGGGCACCCCGCCTATAATGCTTCCAAGGGGGCGGTGAGGATCTTCTCAAAGGCCATGGCCGTCCGCCACGGCAAGGACAACATCCGCGTGAACTCGGTGCATCCGGGGTTCATGCCGCCCATGGCCTCGGGCATCGCCTACGACCAGGACCAACGCCGCGGCAGCCTGGAGCAGACTCCCTTGGGGCGGGAAGGGCGCATCGAAGAAGTCGCCAACGCCGTGTTATTCCTGGCGTCCGACGAGGCTTCCTACATCACGGGGGCTGAACTGGCGGTCGATGGCGGTTTTACAGCTAAGTGATCGTTTAACGATCTAAATCGGGAGACAAGCATGGGTTTCAAGGTTCTCTATCACCTCACAACTGGCAACCTGAAGGGCATCGCCGACGAAGCAAAGTGGGCTGAGTCCATGGGCTACGACGGTCTTTGCACCGAGGACGCGGCCCACGACCCAATGCTGCCGCTGATGATGGCGGCCTCCACGACTTCCCGGGTAACACTTGAGACCCGGGTCGCCATCGCTTTTCCCCGGTCGCCCATGGTGATGGCCTACGCGGCCAGAGATCTGCAGGACTTTTCCAACGGCCGTTTCCGGTTGGGCCTAGGAACTCAGGTCAAAGGGCACATCCAGCGGCGTTTCTCCACGGAATGGACCGCGCCGGGTCCCCGGATGCGAGAGTACGTCCAGTCGTTACGCGCCATCTGGGATGCCTGGCAGACCGGAGAGAGGTTGGCGCACCACGGCGAACACTACAACTTTTCCCTGATGACTCCATTCTTCAGCCCCGGCAAGTCTGAGCAGCCCAACCCGCCGGTGTTCATCAGCGCCGTGAACCCCTACAACTGTCGCGTGGTCGGCGAGGTCGGCGACGGTATCGCGCTGCATCCCCTGACCACTCCCAAATACCTCAAGGAAGTGATTGCCCCCAATATCGCGGACGGCGCTGCCAAAGCGGGCCGCGACCCGAAGTCGGTCAACCTCAGCAACTCGTCTTTCATAGTGACGGGCCCCAACCAGGCAGCCATCGAAGCCAATAAGTTGGCCACGAGAAAGCAGATAGCTTTCTATTGCTCCACCCGCAGTTACTCCAAGGTGCTGGAGGTGCAGGGTTTTGAAGAATTGGGCGTTTGGCTACACGAGATGTCCCTAAAACAGAAATGGGACGAGATGACAGACCTAATCACTGACGAGATTTTCGACGCCTTCGCGGTGATTGGCGGCTACAGCGAGATACCCGGTCTAATGAAAGAACGCTTCGACGGTCTTCTGGACGAGGTAGTCTTCAACGGAATTGGGCCGGCCAGTTCAGATGAGGCTGAGGTGCGAAAAGTGATTGAGGGATTACAGCGATAAGTACCGCAACCCCCTTCAAAGCCCTGTCGTGCTGAGGTGCCTCGGCCAGACTTGTCGGGTTGGGCAACGAAGGGTCTGCCAACGTTCTCGAAGCGAGGGGCAAATTCTCATCAAACATGGCAGACCCTTCGGCAAGCTCAGGGTGACAATCCTGACGATTTGGTTTGGAATTCACGCCCGCCTAAACCCACTTGCCGGCTTCCACTGCGATCAGGAAGTCTGAAACGGTGCGGTTGTACAAGTCTGGCTCTTCAAGGTTGATGGTATGACCAGCTTGGGGGAAGACAGACAATCCGCAAGATGGGATGTGCCTCTTCATGAAGATGGCCGCGTCCACACAGGGAGTGTCTTCATCGCCGATCATCACCAAGGTCGGTATCTTGATTTGCTGCAGTTCTTTTTCTAACTGTAAGATGGTCTTTCTCTTCATTTGAACCCCTCTAAAGGTCAGTGAAGACCCTTGGGCGGAGTGGGCTGCCAGTCCCGCATGAAACTTGGCCCAGCCGACTGGGTCTTTGCGCAGGAATTGTTGTCGCTCCGCACCCCGAGCGTAATTATCAGCAAACTTCTCCATACCCTCGGAGACCATCGACTCGCTAAGCGCCTGCCACGACGCCACCAAACGTTCCCGGTCACCCGGATCGGAGCCAGCGCCTGCCGAGGCTACGACAAGTGACCGACACATCTCCGGATGCGCGATGGCAAACCCGATCGTCAACGTACCACCCATTGAAAGACCGCCGATGTGAGCCTGTTCGATTCCCAAGTGCTGTAGCAGGCGGCGCAGGTCTTCTACCTGGATGTCTTGGGAGTACGCCTCTGGGTCGTCGGGAACCTCAGACGGCGGATACCCTCGGTGACAATAGGTAATCACCTGGTAGCGCCTGGAGAAGTAATTCACCTGAGGTTCCCAGCTAGCGATGTCTCCGGCAAATTCGTGGGCCAGCACTATGGGGTAGCCTTCGCCAGCCACCTGGTAGTAAATTTCAACACCGTCGGATGAAAAAATGGGCATGGTCGTACTCCGATTTGTATTCGACTGGGTACGTTTTACTCCCAGTCGAATCCGATTCTATGCCGCCCGGCGAAGGCCGTCAATTTGGGGGTTGCCACGCTCCGGCAAACAGGCTAGGCTTCGGCCAATCTCAAGTATCTGGAGGCAACAATGCTAAACAAAGTACACCATGTGACCTATGTGGTGGAGAATATCTCCGACATGGCCACCTACATGGAAAAGAGCTTTGGTATAAAGCCGATCTCAACCGATGAGTTCCCTGAGCAGGGTTTCAAGTCCATTCTCTTCCGCATCGGGGAAACCCTGGTCGACTTCTTTGAGCCTCTTCGCGAAGACACCACGATGGCACGGCAATTGAAGGCCACCGGCCCCGGAGTGATGCACGTGGCCTGGGGTGTTGACGGCATCGAAGCCGCCTTCAAGAGCCTGCAAGACAGTGGCAGCACCATGCGCGGCGATGCGCCTGCAGTGAGTCCCTTCGGCTATAAAACTGCGAACATCGAGACCGACAGCTCTCTTGGGATTCATTTCCAGTTGGCTGAAGGCGAGTCAGCGTAAATCCGGCACTGCCAACTCGCGGCACTAATTGAATTATTAATCGACACAAAGTCCCATTTTCGAAAAGGGGCTAGGGGGATTTTTGGAATACAACGCACTTGGGCGCACTGGGCTGAACGTATCTCGCGTTGGGTTTGGCGGCGGTGGAATTGGCCAAGTCTGGGGCGAAACCACCCGCGACGAAGCCATCAGAGCAGTCCATAGCGCGCTGGATTTTGGTATCAATTACTTTGATGTTGCACCGGCCTACGGAAGCGGAAAGGCGGAAGAAGCCCTCGGTTTGGCCCTGGAAGGCCGCACCGAAGAGGTGATTATTGGCACCAAGGTCAGACTAGCCGCCGAAGATATGGACGATGTTACCGGTGCCGTGCAACGCTCCATGGAAACCAGTCTGCGTTTATTGAAGCGGGATTCGGTGGACATTTTACACGTCCACAACCGGTTCACCGAAAGCAGGGGCGACACGCCAAACTCGATCTCCGCCGAAGACGTGGTGGGCCCGGTGCTGGAAGCGTACAAGGCCATGCAGAAGTCTGGAAAAGTCCGGTTCATCGGACTTTCCGCCATGGACCACCACGTACCAACCCTGAACCATATTATGGAAACCGGAGACTGGGATACGGTTCTGGCCTACTATAATCTTCTGAATTGGACCGCCATGCGCCCACCGCCGCCGGGGGTTAATCTGTTCGACAACGGCCAAAATATCCCACTGGCCAAGACACACAACATGGGTGTGATTGGAATTCGGTCCCACGCCGCAGGCGCCCTGTCCGCCGCCGTGGACCGTCCAGTCTCGGCTGATAACGAGTTGCTACGCCAGGATGTTGTCAGCGCAGCCCGACTAGAATTCCTGCTAAACAGCCCTATCGATACACTGTCCCAGGCTGCTACGATTTTCTGCCTGATGAACCGTGATATTCACACCACCGTTCCCGGCGTGAAGAACCAAGCAGAGACCGAGGAAATGGCCAGTTGCATGGACATGGATCCCATCGGTCCGGCCCACATGACTCGACTTAGGGAACTGTATTTCAAGGGTTTTCGAGGCTAACCCTTAAGCCCTTAAGCATCTACTTTCAACTGGCAGAAGCCGAACAGGCGTAAACCGCATCGTTCTCTAGTTACAGTGACAAGGAAGTTTGATGCACCATGTCATATGGGTGTAGTCCAGAACTGCGAAATCTCATTTTAAGGACTCGGTTACCGAGGAACAATTTTGGCGAATTTACTTAGACGTGCTGCCAACAAGGCAGTCCGGCGATTATCCCGTTTGTTCGAGTCCATGGGATTCCAGGTGGTCGCCGCCAGTTACAATTCTCCGATTTCACGTTCCACGGAGATGGGTGACAGCCTTTTTAATTCCCAATCTGATTGCGTAGGAATAGATTGAAACCAGGCCGTCCAAGAAGAATATCTCACCCAAGTATTCCCTAAGTATTCCGGGGAAGTGAAGTTCTCTGAGAACCCCTGGATATCGCCCATAGACGCAACCATCCTCCACGCGATGATTAGGCATCATCAACCACGAAAGATTGTTGAAGTGGGGAGTGGTTATTCCACTGGCGTCGCCGCGGCTGCCATCACCATGAGCGGGTCTGGTGGTCCGAGGTTGTGGCAATCGATCCACAACCTCGGACCACGTTGCTGGAAGACACCCCAGGATTGTCTAGGATCATCCGCGAACCCATCCAGAAAGTCGCTTTCGGAGAAATCACTGACTGAGATTTACTGTTCATAGACTCCTCCCCATATCGTAAAGATCGGAGGGGATGTTAACTATGAAATCCTGGAGATTGTGCCCCGCCCTAAAGTTGGAGTAATAATCCACTGGCACGATATTCTTTTGCCCAGAGATTATTGGAAATATTGGGTCACATTGGACCACAATTTTTGGACGAAACAGTACCTGCTCCAGGCATTTTTACAAGTCAACCACGACTTTGAAATCATCTGGCCTTCGCAATACATGAGCGTGAATAGCCCCGAGGCTGTTCCCTCTACTTTCCCGGAATTCGCACCAACCGAGAGCCGTATTTCAAGTTTTTGGATCCGGCAAATCCACTGAACCCTAGGCCTTAAACCCGGGGCCAGACCTGATTCGAGAAGTCTTCCATCAGCCCCAACATCTGGTCCAGATCATCGGTCTGCCGCAGGAAGTCCCAGATCATGGTGGTCACGCCCATGTCCTGGTAGCGGCGGATGTCGCCGGCAATCTGGTCGGCGTCGCCCACGAACGGCAACCTATCTGCCCCGCCCGCATCTTTGGTCAACTCAAACTGATGCGTGCGGTAGATGGTCTCAATGGTTTTTGGGTCGCGGTCGAAACGTTGCGCGTATTGGGCCAAGCGGTCCAATCCCGCCTTCAACTCATCCGGCGTGCCCATGGGGAAGGTGGGGTTGGAACCCAGGGGATACCAGCCGTCAGCCAGTTCTGCTGTTCGGCGCAGCGCCGGACGACTCTCACCGCCCACCCAGATCGGCGGATGCGGCTTCTGCACCGGCTTGGGCAGAAAAGTAATGTCGTCAAAGCTGATGTACTTGCCCTCAAAATGGGGGTCGTCTTCAGTCCACAGAACTTTAAAGGCACGGATGTATTCATCGGTCACCGCGCCCCGTTCTTCAAATGGTGGCAGGCCCAAAGCCTCAAATTCCTCGCGCATCCAACCAACGCCAACACCCACCACCAAACGGCCTCCGGAGAGAACGTCCAGGGTCGCCAGCGACTTAGCGGCGATTAACGGGTTCCGATGTGGGACGATCAACACACTGGTGACCAGCCGAATTTTGCTGGTCTGACCGGCGATGTATGACAGCAGCGTTATCTGCTCCATAGACTCGCCCGATGACGAACCCGGAAACTCGCCGCCTTCGGTATACGGATACGGCGACGAGATATTTTTGGGCACCAGAATATGGTCCCCAGTCAGCAGGGCGTCAAAACCAAACTCCTCGCCCTTCCTGGCAACGATGCCTAGTCTTTCAGGCGTGGCCAACGGACCTCGGCCCGGCATTGTGAAACCGTACTTCATGGCTCAGTCTCCAGTTTTATGTATAGTAATTGGTTAGTATTAACTTTGTCGAACAGATTGATTCACCGTTTCCAGGCGCACGCGGCTCAGTTCGGTTCGTGGGTGGTCGGAACCCAGCACCCGCACTCGATCGTCAATGATTTCCTGGTGCAGAACCGCTGCCTCACTGTGCAAACCCAACTCTGACAAAGTGTTGGCCAAGCTGCTGCGGCTGCGGATGGTGTCCGGGTGGTCTCGACCCAGAACATTTTCTCGTAGTGCCAATATCTCAACAAACATGGGGCTAGCAGCCGCATACATACCAGCCGCGAAATAGGTGTTGGCCAAGCGGCTGAGGCTTCGCAGAGTCTGCGGGTGTTCTGGTCCAAGTTTGTCCGTGTGGATACGGATATTCTCAGTGTAGAGAACAAAGCACTCGTCATATTCATGCATGGCGCGCAGGGAACGGGCCAGACCGCTGCGCGAATTTATGGTCTGGAAATGCCTCTCGCCCTGCGCCTCCAACCTGGTAGCCAAAACCCCACGCAATAAATCCACCGCTCCTGCGATTTGCTTTGATGAGTGGAGTTTCCTGGCCCGCGCCTCGATTTCAGAGAGGGTGGCAGGATCAAATTTCTGATTTGCCAAAGGTGATTATCCTTTGTTCATCAACGCCTTTATGGAACTGCAATTGGTCTGCCGACTACCGATGGTTCGACGGGCTCACCATGAGCGGAGGAGACAGGTATTTCTGGCCCCTAACCCGATCATCCTGAGCCTGTCTAAGGGCTCGTTGTGATTAGACCAACTCGCCGAAACTGGTCAAATTCACAGTAATACCTAAAAAGCCGCACGGAGTACCTCCATCACCTGTTCAAAGGAGGTGATGGGAACTGGGTTGTTGCGGCAACCACCATCGGTTAACACCAACTCGGCAATCTTAGGAAGGTCTTCTTCTGGTATCTCAAGTTCTCGAAGCCGGTGCGGCATACCCAATCCCAAGACGAAGTCATCAACGGCCCGCGCGGCGGCCTCGGCGGCAGCTTCGTCACTGAGGCCACGAGTGTCCAGTCCTGCTGACCGGGCCAACAGCGCCTGCTTAGCTGCGGAAACCGGGCGGTTGAACTCCATGACATAGGGCTGAGTGACGCATGACGTGTAGCCGTGGCCCACGGAATAATGCACGCCGATGATATGACCAATGGCATGACTAAGTCCGGTGGCGAAGTTGGGCGCGCCCATCATGGACATCCAAGCTGCCACCAGACACTGCAATCGGGCTTCAGGGTCGTTATCCGACTCTCTGGACTTGGGCAGGTGGGTAAAAATCATCTCGGCCGCAGCCAGTATCGGCGCATCGATGGCCGGCTGGTTCCCGGTGGTGTAGAGCCTTTCTATGCAGTGGTCCAGGGCCTTGACGCCCGTGGAAAGCCAGAGCCAGTCGGGCGTCCCCTCTGTCATCACCGCGTCCAGCATTATCAGGTCGGCGTACAAGCGAGGACTGCGAACACGTATTTTGTGACCAGCCTGGTCGTCCAGAACGTTGCCGCCGCCCATGTTGAACTCACCAGCGGAGAGCGTGGTCGGGATGGACACTTGCAACGGCAGGGGCTTGCCTTCCAGGTTGGGCGAAAGCATCATGTCTTGGTCTTCACCAAGTTGCCTGAGCTGTGCCTCGGTGGTGATACCTTCGGCCATTAAGACGGCAATCATGCGAGATGCGTCTGAAATTGTGCTGCCGCCGACTCCCACCAGGGTATCCACACCCTGGGCGACTGCCAGGTTCGCAGCCTCGACCGCGGAAGACAAGGGCGCACGCTGGGGCAGGTTTGAATAAACACCCGCCGCCATGTCCCCAAGGGCATCCTTGACCCGGCAAACCGAGTCGGTTTTCTCCGCCACGGTTTTGCCAGACAGCACCAGAACCCGCTTGCCGCCCAGCTTCCGCACCTCTTCTTTCAAGAAATCGACTTTGCCGTTGCCGAATACGATACGTGAGGGAACCGTTGGATCAAATTCGCCTTGCAGCAGGGTTTGCTGGGTCATGTTTTTCTCCGGTGCTTGGTGGTTTATCGTGAAATTTAGCCTGAAATTTAATCCGAAAGCGGGATGATGATGGTGAACCGGTCTTCATCGCCGATGACGCGGGTGGAGTGGCCCGTGCCCTCCATGTCCTCAGCCAACAAAACCGTGCCGGGGCCATATTGCTTCAGGGTGCCGTCCGGCAGCCCCAACTCCACGGAGCCGGTCAGCGAGATGCTGTACTGGCGGCGCGGCGCAGTGTGAAAGTTCAAGAAATACCCCGCCTTCACCATGCGGAATGATATACCGGGTGTTTGCTCCACGGGCGAGGCTAGGCCATACGCCCCTTCAGTGTCAGTGAATTCGGTCATCTCGAACTCTCGCTCTTCGATCACAGATTTGCCTTCCGGCCCGGTGAAAACGTGTACGAATTTAGGCATCTTCTTCTCCATTTATATGCTGGCAGCCCTCGGCTTTCAGCTACTTTATGTTTGGCGCTACTTTTTCATTCAACAATTGGACGGACTTTATCTGGTGCTCCAACGGCACGCTGCAACCAAAATTGACTTCGTAAATCACCTGAGTGATACCCAGTTCTTCCTGAAGCTCCTGCAGTTTTCCGACCACTGATTCTGGTGTCCCGTGGATCACCATGTTGTCCATGACGTCTTCGTAGGTCATGGACTCCAAGCGCTGTGCTTGGAGCGCTCGGTCATCATTCGCAGGAATTCCTTCTTGGCCAACGGATTCTTTGATGACATTCACCAGACGTTGCATCTGGAACATGGTGCTTTCTTTGGGTTCTGAGTAGGCTTTTTCCTTGGTCTCGGCCACGTATACCGGCACTCTTAGACCTACGTCCACTGACCCGGTATGCCCTGCCTTCTTCCGAGCATCATGAAACTCGGCCACCAGAGGCTTCAGGTCCAGCAAGGTGGTTACTCTGGACGGGTTGATGAAGATCGGATAGCCCATCCGACCGACCAACTCAAAGGTGTCGGCTGACGTTGCCCCAATCCTAATGGGCGGGTGGGGTTTTTGCAGTGGCTGTGGCACCACGGAAATCTCGTCAACCTGATAGTATTTTCCGTGGAACGAGAACTTGTCTGTGGTCCAGGCCTTAAGAATAATCTCAAGACACTCATCAAACCGATCTCGACTCTCAGCGTAGTTGAGTCCGTAGCCTCGGTAGATTTGGGGAAACGCTGCCCGGCCGATGCCAAAATCCAATCGGCCATCACTCAGGTGGTCTAGAGTGGCGATTTCCTCCGCGATCTGCACCGGGTTACGTAACGGCAGGACGTGTACTGCCAGTCCAATCTTTACACGCTTGGTCCGAGCGGCGATCGCTCCAGCAACCGTCACCGGGGCCGATAAGACCGACCTACCCGGATTGAAGTGATATTCGGCCAGCCAGATCCCCTCGGAACCAGACTCCTCTGCAGCGTCAATCAGATCCATGGAATCTTTGAATATTTGCCGTTGTGTGGTGGTTGAATTTGCCGGAAATTCAACAAAAAGTCCAAACTCCATCTAAGACTCCTGTGGGCATCAAAAATCGACCCGCCAATTCTACCCTGGCGCAGCCGGTTTTGTCGCTTCCCGGGGTATTCTAGGGCAAAGGCGCTAGGTTGCTGATTCGACCTGTCGACGTAGACGACCAATCCAGCGGCGTAGAAGTCGGTCTGACCTTACAAAGAACAGAGACTTAAGCATCATCCGGTAGACCAAACGGCGGCTCACTTTAATCTCAGCGTCGCGGTCCAGCCAGTTATTGCTGCTGGCCAAGCGGGCCAAGGTGGCCAGGCCCAGCAAGAGCGGCCACAAGCAGGCCAGTCGCAAGCGCACTGAGCGACGAGGTATTGCCAGCAAATACTCTTCGGCAGCCTCAAAATGGCCCAGAGCAGTCTGCACCCAAGGGACGAGAACCTGTCTGGCCAGTTCCTCGTTGGATTGGTCCAGCAGATCTTCTGGCGTCAGACCTGATGCGGCCAGTTCGTCAGCGGGCAGATAGCAACGGCCCATGCGCAAATCGCCAGGGATATCCCTCAAAACGTTGGTCAGCTGCAGACCCTTCCCGAACCTGACCCCTTTTGAGGACATTTCTGCCGTGTCCCAATGGGACAAACTAGGTTCGTGGGCCGCTGTCACATTGGTCCAAAACTCGCCCACACAGCCGGCCACCAGATAGGCATAGCGATCCAAGTCGGCGGCGGTGGCAAAAGCGGTCAAATGTCTGGCGTCTTGTCCCTGAAATACGCTCAGATCCATCTCCATGCCCTCGGTCAAAGTGCCAACGACCCATCTGACCTGCCCTCGGTCGAAGGGGTTCATGGACTCCAGCATGGAAAACGACTCTACCAGAGAGGAAAATAACGCCCGGTCTTTGGGCGACGACAATGTGTCCACAGATTTGGCGGCTAGTTCCTGCACTATTGCCAAATCCGCTGACCCGGCCACTTGGGCACGCAGGGTCAGCAACCCTTCCAGTCGAGAGCCCCTGAGTCCGCTGTGCTTGCGGTCGGCGATGGTATCAGCGGCCCTAGCCAACAGATAAGCCAGGCCAATCGGCTCTCTGAGGTTCTTGGGCAGGACGCGTAGGGTGAGGTAGAAGGAGCGGGAAACGCCTTTCAAGACGCTCTTCAGAATACGGTTGCGGGATTTCGCGGTCACGCCAGGAAGCCCGCCGGAAGTCGTCTGCGACATGACGGCCGATCAACCGGGCTACCGGGCCCGCTCGGCGACCTCCGGAGAGGTGAAGTGGCGACGCTCAGTGTTCTCCACTGCCTCGGCTACCATCTCGTCCACGGAGAGGATTTCCTCCAGCCGCAGCACGGTGTCCAAATCGGCCTTGGTCTCCGGGTGTTTGGGCACAAAGAGCGAACAGCAATCTTGGTCAGGAAGAATAGATGTTTCGAACGTACCGATATTCTGCGCCATATCGACGATCTCTTCTTTGTTGGCCCCGATCAGTGGCCGCAAGATGGGCATCCCGGCACAGGCGTCAACCACGGCAATGTTTTCCAGGGTTTGAGAGGCCACTTGCCCGCAGCTTTCGCCGGTGATGATGGCCTTGGCCCGGTTGCGACGGGCCAGCACCTCAGTGATCCGGACCATGAACCGGCGATAGAGCACTATCCGATAAGAAGGAGGGCAGGTGAGAATGATTTTTTTCTGAATCTCCCCAAGGGGTGCCATGAAAAGGTTGGACTCATATTGGTGTCGCGTCAGGTGCTCAACAAGATCAACCGCTTTTTCCATGGAAGTGCGATCAACCAAGGGGTAGCTGTGAAAATGGACGTACATTGCCTGGCAGCCCCGTTTCATCATCTGCCAAGCCGCCACTGGAGAATCAATCCCGCCAGACAGCATCACTGCGACTTTGCCGCTGACTCCTACTGGTAGGCCGCCGTGTGCTCTGACTTCCTCAAAATAAATCAAAAAACCGCTGGTCTGGATATCAACGTAGATTGACAGGTCTGGGTACTTGAGACTGACCTCGGCTCCGGTTAGCTGCTGAACAAAGGCCCCCAGATCGCGGTTCACCTGCCCCGAGTTCATGGGAAACCGCTTATCGGCGCGGTTGGTGGTAATTCGGAATGATTTGAAGCTACGGCCTTCCAAAAATTCAGGAATCCTGGCCTTCAATCCGTCCAGGTCCTGAGGCAGTTCGTAGGCCTTGTAAAACTTGGCCACGCCAAAAACCTCTTTCAGGCGCGATTTTACTTCCGGCCAACATTCTTCGTCGGCAAGAGTTAATCCCACCATCAACTGACCTTTCCAAATTTTTTCCACACCTGCTCCTTTGGTGGCGGTGCGGAGATTGTCGGACAATTTGCGCATGAACCAGGGTCGGTTCTTGCCCTTAAGAGCTAATTCGTGGGTCTTTACAATGGCGTGCGATTTGAGGTCATTCATACCGCGCTATTGTACCTGATAAAATGTGTAGAACTCTGCCGAGCACCAACTAAATTGACCTAGCTTATGTAACGACGCTAGAAGTAAACCTTACCCATCCTTGCGGTAAAATTATCTAGGTACTATTCCAACATCCAATAGTCCATCTCTGGTATTTCCTGGCATTTCATTCTATAAAAAACCGTAATCGAGACCAACACATCCAAGAAACCGAACGTCCAGATAAGGGTCGACAGAAAGCACCAGCGCAAATAATGACCTGTGACCAGAATTTGGTGTTTCGAGAACTGCCGAAAAAGAATAATGGCCACTTTAATTCTGAATTCAGTTAAGTTCTCTTTTAGCGTCCGAGTTTTTGCTTGGTTGGTGGCCGTTGGCGCGTAGGTCCTGCTGCTTACTCTTCTGACAATGGCGATCATGGACAATCCAACGCCGTCTCAAGACATCAGAATCTTGGACTGGATTGTCGGTCGGGATTTTTGGGGAGTAACAACACTCCTCAAGATTGTTTCCACTATCACCGATAAGATGGCAGGTTTCGTCTACGTTGCTTTGGCAAGCAATTTACCTGCTTCTAACTGGCAAAGCCAAGGCGGCGATTGTGTTCACTGGAGTTGGAGTTACCATCGGTGCGGTGGCGGTCATGGGCGATTTTACGCTAGGCGAGTTGGTGGTCCGCGTCCGACCACTGGCATCCCCGGAAAAGATTTCTCCTCCTTTTCCAAGTGGGCACGTCTTCGCCGCCACTGTGTTTTTGGGGTTCGTACGTTTCTTGGGCATCTACTACCATTTAAAGACAAAATTTCTACTGCCAATGTTAGTCGTCTTCACTGCAATCGTACTGTTGGTTGGCCCATACAGAGTCCATGTGCAGGCCCACTTCCCAAGTGATGTGCTGGCCCGTTACCTACTTGGTGGGATTTGGTGGCCGGTCATCATTCCCGCTTTCTTATTCTTAAAAAATAGCCGTTGGCTGTCTTTCCGGTAGAACAAGTAGAACGTGCCCTTTACCGTCTAGGGCAGTTGCACATTGGCAAGCGCCATCTCCGGAGTGGCCGACAGAGAAACCGTCGTGACAGCAGAGTGGAGTTCTGTAATCCTAGGAGTGGGGTTGTCTTGGCTGCACCCAATCTGTAGAAAAACGCCCATAGCCACGGGGGGCTACATGGACCGTAGGATAACGGTGATAGCCAGAGGTCTCATTTTAGAACATTCACAACGTAACGGCGGAACAAGATTCCCTAAGCGAAAATCGCTTCCTTGATTGCCAGGATGTCCTGCCTAATTTGCCCGTTCTCGGTGACCTCGCCATTGATCTTGCCCGCACCGTGAATCACTGTGGAATGGTCGCGTCCACCCAGCAGCCGGCCAACTTTGGTGGGAGTAAGCTCCAACTCGTAAATCAGCAAATACATGGCGACCTGTCGGGCCAGGGCCACTTTCTTGGTGCGGTCTTTGGCCATCAAGTCGTGAACAGAAAGGGCGTAGAACAACGCCACCTGCTCGAATATCCGCTGCGGGTCTATCGACCGAGTATCAGTTTCAGGTGCCATCTCGTTCAAAATTTGAAGGGTCGATTCCAGTGTGATGTTTACGTTCATCAACTGGGAGTAGGCCACCATCCGGTTCAGGCTACCCTCAAGCTCTCGCACGTTTCGCTGGACGCGTTTGGCAATCAGTTCGATCACACTGTCTTCCATCTCCACGTGGAGCTGGTCGGCCTTGTTAGCCAAAATAGCCATTCGAGTTTCCAAGTCCGGTGGTTGGATGTCTGCTATCAGACCCCACTCGAATCGGGAGCGCAGCCGGTCTTCCATGGGGGCCAGGTCCCTGGGTGGGCGGTCTGACGAGATAACCACCTGGTTTCCGGCGTTATGCAGGTCATTGAAGGTGTGGAAGAAGCCCTCGTGGGTCTGTTCCTTGCCACTGAGGAATTGAACGTCATCGACCAGCAGCACTTGTACTCCGCGATAGCGACGCCGAAAATCCTCGGTGGTCCGGTTGCGGATGGCGGTGATGAACTCGTTGGTGAACTGCTCTGAGGTCACATACAGGACTGACATTCCCATACTGGCGCAGGTCTTGCCAATGGCCTGGAGCAAATGGGTCTTGCCCAGTCCGGCGCCCGAGTGCAGGTACAGAGGGTTGTAGGTTTGCCCAGGGAATTCGGCCACGGCTTTAGCTGCGCTCAGCGCCAATCGATTGGACGGACCAACGACAAACGAGTCAAACGTGTACTTTGGGTTGAATGACCTAATCTCAAACAGCGGCGGTGCCGTTGGCGTTGCGCTTACTGTCTGACTTGGAGACGGAAGCGCTTTTTCTACAGCGTAGAAATCACCTTCTGACTTGACCTGTAGTTGTAGCTCAAAATCACGTCCAGAAACCTTTTTAAGGGTCTTTTGGAGGGCGTGGTGACGGTCAGACCCTATCAGGGCCTGTACCGAGTAAACGTCTACCGGTCATTTATTGGTCACCTGCGGCAGTGACCATGTCTTGTCCAGCCCGTTGCTTGTTGGCCACCTGCGGCAGTGCCCGCCATACCTCACGGGCCGTAGACTCACTCATGAGTCTGCTCCCACCCCAGTTGCAGCTCCCACACTCTCCCCCATTTCCCCTCACTAAAATTTTGGTACCCTTTAGTAGTCCATTGGTACCCTACCGGTGGCACCCTACCCGTCTTGCCGATAAATTCTATTTTTAAGTATCCTGCTTTTCAGCCGGTGCAGTGTGCAATCGCCTCTAAAAAAGGCGACAAAACACCTGTCGACGTTTCCGCCTTAATTGAAAATGGTGACGGTCAGACCCTATCAGGGCCTGTACCGAGTAAACGTCTACCGGTCATTTATTGGTCACCTGCGGCAGTGACCATGTCTTGTCCAACCCGTTGCTTGTTGGCCATCTGAGGCAGTGACCGCCATGCTTTCGGAATGAAACTTTGCTATTTGATCTGGTGCCGGAATTTTGAGTTTCGATTCCCAGGAACTTGGCCCAGAACCGTGACTCAGTTGCCGTTCACTTTTAGTATTCGGACGTTAGCAATAGCTTCGAGAGAATGTCAACAGGGAATTAGGGCAATTTAGTTTTTTATTATTTTAAAACTTTGACTGTAAATTAGTCTAAAATCAGCGTTTTTGAATCTAGCAACCAACCCAATCGGATTATTTTAAAACCGCCCTTGCCTTTGCATCTATTTTAAGCGGAACCGGAGCACGATGGCTTATCCGGTCATTTGCGATGCCCCAGTCTGCAATATATAATCGGGTGACTAGCCAGTCATACTTCGGAGCGCGAAATATCTAGTTGCGCTGATTATCATGACTCACGCAGGGGACTTCTGATCAGCCCCCAACCTATTATCTAAGACAGCCGGGCCGAACTGGAATATTCCGGACCTTATTGGACAGGGAGCTAAAATGCCAAGGAAGCGGACAACTGGCACTCAGGCCAGTGGGGCGCGTTCCCAATCCCCACTTCCCAAAGGACTAAAAAAAACCGACCTGGTGGACTACTACACCAGGATGGTTCAGGCACGTTCATTGGACGAGCGCATCTGGGCGTTAAACCGCCAGGGGAAGGTACCCATCGCCGCCTCAAGTCAGGGGCATGAAGCTGCCCAGTTAGGCAGCCTTTTGGCCGCCGAGAAAGATGGCGATTGTTTTTTGTTTCCCTACTATAGAGACCTGGCCCTCAAGGTAGCTGCAGGGTTAACTCCGGTCCAAACCATGATGTCATTCATGGGTAAAGCCGGTGACCCGTACAGCAGCGGACGTCAGTTTCCACTCCAGGGCGCAGACCTTCCCAACAAGATAATCCAAATATCCAACGTTGTGGCTGCCGGACTCACCCAGTCGGTCGGCTACGCTTTGGGCGCCAGAATGGCCGGCGAAAAAACCGTGGTCTTCACGTATTTTGGCGATGGAGCCACCAGCCAGGGCGAGGTTCACGAAGCCATGAACTTTGCGGCAATCCATAAATTACCGGTGATTTTCATCTGCGAGAACAACCGTTACGCCATCTCAACGCCCCAGCACAGTCAGATGGTGGTTGAAGAAATCTCCAGCAGGGCAGCAAGCTACGGGTTCCCCGGTTTCACGGTCGATGGCATGGACATGATCCAATGCTACGAGGCAACCAGGGAAGCCATTACCCACGCCCGGTCTCAGGGTCCGGTGCTCTTGGAGATGATGGTGGAACGGTTCATGTCTCACACCACCGACGACGATGACCGCCGCTACCGGCCCGAGGGCGAGGTCGAGCGAGCCCGCGAAAAGGACCCTGTTATTACCCTGGCACGGACCCTCATAGAAGAAGGGATCCTAACTCAGAAACAAGTTGATGCCATCGCTGCCAAGGCGCTCAAGGAAACCGATGACGCCACCGACCTGGCCGAGGCATCCAGTCCGCCGCACGAGTCTGAACTACACAACTCGGTATACGGCCCATAGGAGAAATCTTGACCGTTAAAAGTGTCATAGAAGCCGTTCGGGAAGCCATTGCAGAAGAGATGGAGCGCGACGCCAAAGTGTTCGTCATCGGCGAAGACGTAGGCATACGAGGTGGTGTATTCCTCGCCACTCAGGGTCTGGCCGAAAGATTCGGCAGTGATCGAATCATCGACGCGCCCCTGGCTGAAGCCTCCATCATGGGTATTGCCCTAGGCGCTGCCTTCCGAGGCATGAGGCCCATCCCGGAGGTACAGTTCTCTGATTTTGTCTGGCCTTCTATTAACCAATTGATTGGAGAAGCGGCCCGTACTTGTTACGGTACCAACGGCGCAGTCCAGGTGCCCATGGTTATCCGTATGCCATACGGCGGCGGTATTCGGGGCGGTCTCTTCCATTCCCAGAACGTGGAAACACATTTCTTCCACACACCAGGACTAAAAGTGGTGGCGCCCAGCACGCCCTACGATGCCAAGGGTCTGTTGAAATCGGCCATCCGTGACAATAACCCAGTAGTGTTTCTAGAGCACAAAAAGACCTACCGGTTGGTGCGTGGTGAGGTTCCAGACGAAGAATACACCCTGCCCATCGGCAAAGCTGACGTCAAACGCATAGGCAGCAACATTACCTTAGTGTCATATGGCCTGACCCTTCACTATTGCCTAGAAGCGGCAGAGGTCATGGCCGCAGAGGGTGTGGACATTGAAGTGGTTGACCTGAGGACACTGACCCCACTGGACACCGAGACAATCCTGGACTCGGTGAAGAAGACGGGCAAGCTGGCCATTGTGCACGAAGACAACATTACCGGCGGCGTAGGCGCGGAGATCGCAGCTTTGGTCGCCGAGAGGGCATTTGAATACCTGGACGGACCCATTGCCAGGATCTGCGGGCCAGACGTGCCAACCATGCCCTTTGCGCAGACACTAGAAGACGCCTACATGCCCACGGGCGACAAGATCGCAGACGGACTACGCAAACTGGTGGCTTATTAAGTTATGTCAATAACAATAGAACTACCTCACGTCGGCGAATCAGTGGTAGAAGGCACCATTGGCAAGTGGCTCAAGAAACCCGGTGAGACCATTAAGCGGTACGAGCCTTTGGTGGAGATCATCACCGACAAAGTGACCATGGAGGTTCCATCTCCAGTGGAAGGGACGGTCGTCCATCTGCTGGCTGAAGAAGGGGAGACCCTGCCAATGGGCGCGCCCATCGCTGAAGTGGCCACCGCCGACAGCCCGGAGGGCGCCGAGCCGGAAACTGCTTCTATAGAGCTAGAGACGGGAGAACTAGAGACCCCACCTGCGCCTGCAGAAACCCCGACGGCAGCAGTGCCACCAGCCTCGCCGGGTACCACCGGTTATCTCCTGCGGGACGTTACACCGGTTGGGCCAACGGGCGGCGCAGCAGTGGAAATATCCGAACCAACTGGAGAGGCTCCGGCCCCGGCTCCCCAACCCGTAGCAGCCCCACCAGCACCAGTGGCGACTACTCAAGTCGCTCCGGCGCCCAGCGCACCATCTGGACAGGCACGATTGTCTCCCGCAGTGCGTCGCTTGGCCCAAGAACACTCAATCGATGTAACTCAGCTACCCGGTACCGGACTTGGTGGCCGCATCACCCGTGACGATGTCCTGAGATTCATTGCCAGCGGCCCGGCACAGACTGCCACAGCCAGCCCAGCGCCCCGACTCCAGGGTGAAACGTCAGCCGACGGACAGGAGACCTATATCACAGTCACGCCCGTTCGCCGCATGATCGCCGAGGCAATGGTCAAGAGCGTCACGGAGATTCCCTCTGCCTGGACCATGGTGGAAGTGGACGTGTCTGGCCTAGTCGCGCTGCGAGCATCGATACGCGGCGAGTTTGAACCCAAACTTGGCGCGTCCCTCACCTATCTGCCTTTCGTAATCAAGGCGGTCGTGGAGGCGTTAAAACAGTTCCCAACCATGAACGCCACCTGGGGCGGCGACAAGATAGTTCTCAAGAACAGCGTCAACCTGGGCTTGGCCGTGGCCGCACCCGATGGACTGATCGTCCCGGTGTTGCATAACGCCGACCAACTTAGTATTGCCGGACTAGCTATCGCCGCCAAAGACCTGGCCGACCGCGCCAGAACCAACAAGCTTACGCTGACCGATGTCCGAAGCGGCACCTTCACCCTGAACAACACCGGCACACTGGGCTCTGCCAGCTCCGGCCCAATCATTAACTATCCCCAGGCCGGAATTCTGACCACTGAGACCATCCAGAAGAAGGCCGTGGTCATCGACGACGCTATCGCCATCCGTTCCATGATGAATATCTGCCTGTCCTTCGACCATCGAATCAACGACGGTGCAGAGGCCAGCGGATTCCTATCGGTGGTAAAAACCAGATTGCAAGGAATGGCTCCCGGCTCGTCTATTTACTAGTCAATCAGTCCCTAGCCTCTAATATTGCCACGCTCATCCTGAGCTCCGACTAAAGTCGAGAGTCTCGATTTTTCGGATCTGTCGAAGGACGCGCATAAGTCATGATTAAAACTGGGGAACAAGGCTAACTCGAAGAGATGGTTCGACTGTCTCACCGCAAGCAGACGGTCATAGTAATCCTTGAGATAGGTTAAATACCAAAAAAGTAGTCGTGTAAGACAATCACCATTGCTCCCCGTTCGTCCTGAGCTAGTCGAAGGACCTGGTTCTGGTACGGCCAAAGTTCAACGTAGCCAGACGGACTGGCAACACAAACAATCGGTAGGAAGTTTGAAACTGCCATGCCTCCCTCCAACACCTGCCGCGCCACCTGGCTGGGCACAGTGGACTACTTGGAAGCCCGCGAGCTACAACTGGCACTGCTGGAGAAAGTCCACGCGGGCGCAGAACCCAATACAATGCTCTTATTGGAGCACCCCCACGTCTACACTAAGGGCCGTCTGAGCAAACAAACAGACGTGCTGCTGCCCGAAGAAGAGCTGGCAGCCAAGGGAATCCCGGTCTACGAGACCGACCGGGGCGGCCAGGTGACCTACCACGGCCCGGGGCAACTGGTGGTCTACCCCATAATCAATCTCAGAGAATGGGGCGGCCCGGTGAAGTACGTAAGGGCCCTAGAACAGGTGGTCATTGCAACCTTAGCTGAGATGGAGATCACCGCCAACTGCGAGTCGGGCAACACTGGCGTCTGGACGGACCAGGGCAAGATTGCGGCAATCGGCGTCAAGATCAGCCGAGGCATCGCCTTTCACGGTCTGGCCCTCAACGTCAACACCGACCTCTCCCTCTACCAGAACATCATCCCCTGTGGCATAGCAGACCGCTCCGTAACATCAATGGCTGCCATCCTAGGCGAGCCCGTGGATCTGGAAATAGTACGCTACGGCATGGTCTACCAATTTGGCCGCGAGTTTGGGTTCCGAATGGAGGACGGGGTAGCGGAGAACCTGGTCGGTATCTAAGCGGGCCCATGAACCCGAAGTTTCCGGATCAGGCACCGACACAATTAATGCCACTACGTCAATATCACCGGTGATTGAGGTCTCCAATCAGTCCGCAGATGCCGGTGTTACCGACATTCTGGCTGTTAATTTACGGGTGACTATATCTTCTGATTACATTTCCGGGGCAACTAAAAATTCTCATTTAGAATCGCCCCTATATAGCAGTTTGGACATTCTACGAGATTTTGACACCCACAACCCCCGTTGCTACACTCGCGTAGCTCGGTTTTAGAGGCTAATGGAGGTTGTTCAAATGGCGGTGTCGCAGAAGGTCCGGCGGTTCATGGAAGAAGGTGGTTGGATTCGCCGGGTGTTTGAAGAGGGAATGGCGCTGAAGGCCCGGATTGGGGCTGACAAGGTTTTTGACCTATCTCTGGGCAACCCCGTGTTGGAGCCGCCCCAAGAGTTCCACGACGAGTTGCGCCGTCTGGCCAACGCCCCCATCTCTGGGATGCACCGATACATGCCCAACCCTGGCTATATGGAGACCCGTCAGGCGGTGGCTGCTTCGCTTAAGAAAGACTCGGGCCTGGACTTCACCGGCGCCGACGTCATCATGACCTGCGGCGCTGCGGCGGCAGCCAACGTGGTGTTGAAGACTATTCTCAATGAAGGTGATGAAGTCATCATCCTCTCGCCCTACTTTTGGGAGTACCTCTATTACATAGACAACCATGGCGGCGTGGCCGTGGTGGCTCCCTGTGACGACCAGTTTCAGCTAGACCTACCAGCGATCGAAGCCGTCATTACGCCCAAGACACGGGCCATCATGATTAACTCGCCGAACAACCCCTCTGGCGCGGTCTACTCAGAGGAAAGCATCAAAGGGCTGGCGGCATTGCTGGAGCGGAAGCAGGCCGAGCACGGCACCGAGATTTTCATCATCAGCGACGAGCCCTACAAGCGCATCATCTTTGGCGGCATGACCTTCCCTCAGGTGCTGCCCCATTACGACAACAGCGTGGTGGTCACTTCCCATGCCAAGGACCTGGCTTTGCCGGGGGAGCGCATCGGTTACATGGCAGTAAACCCAAATTACAAAGATAAAGAAGAGCTTTCTTCCGGTTTGGCCTTCTGCAACCGCACTCTGGGCTTCGTCAACGCCCCGGCGCTGATGCAACACATAGTCCGCAACTTGCAGGATGTTAGCGTGGACGCCGGGTATTACGAGAAGAAGCGAGACTATCTCTGCCAAAACATGTGGGAATTGGGCTATGACGTCGTTCAGCCTCAGGGTGCATTCTACCTGTACCCCAAAGCGCCCATCGACGATGATGTGGTCTTCTGTCGGACGCTGCTGAACTCAAACGTGCTGGTCGTTCCTGGGCGCGGCTTTGGCACGCCTGGCTACTTCCGCATCTCATACTGCGTTGAGGACTGGGTCTTGGAGGGAGCAGTCAAGGGTTTTGCCGAGGCGTTGGCAAACACTGCCAGCTAATTCCTAGCTAGGAATCCTCGCCTGGGTAATTTCCGCTGTGAGCGTCCAGTCCCTGTGCCTGGTAGGCCTGTACTCTGGCTGGAGTCCTCGGATCAGGGATTATCCAGTAGAAGATGGCCGCCAGGCAATAGATGATGACCAGCGGAATAAGGGCCCAGAAAAAGCTGTCCGTACGGTCAAAGATCACTCCCATCCACACCGGGGTGCTCATAGACAAGAACTGGTCGGGCAGATGCTGCCAACCGCGCAGAGTCGCGTAGCTTCTCCGGCCAAAGAAGTCTCCCATAATCGCCCAGGCCAGCGGGTTGGCCGTCTCGGAAAAGGCCAGCAACACCACAAACCCAACCAGTTGGAAGATATTCCCAGTGTCGTTCACCAACATCAACAGTGATAATGCTCCGCCAATCATGCAGGCAGAGCTGAGCTTCTGTTTTGACCAACGATCGCCCAGCCAACCAACAATCGGCGTCATTATCAACAGACTGAAAGACATGACACCGACGAAAGCCACGGCGATCGGCTGAGAGGCGTCTTCGGTACGTCCCGATCCCATCAGGAACCAGACCGCCAAAGGCACCATCAGGAACGTGGTTCCCGAATGGACGGTATTTCGCATTCCAACGGCCAGAACCAGCATCCAGAAAGTAGGCGTCTTCATGGCCTCACTGGCCATGAAATCCGGCTCCCCGGCATGCAAAATCGCTGCCCCGTGCCGTTCTCCCTCAGAGGTGCCGCCCAAGATCAATTCGGAGATGTTTACTTCGTCTTCCGGGATTGGGTCGCCATCGGCGCGCAAGCCCATGCTCTCCGGGTCCCGGCGGATCAAGAAAGACAGCGGAATCACTACGGCCAGGATTATGACGCCGGAGATAAATGCAGCCGGCCGCCAACCGGCACTTAGCACCAAGAACCCCATCAGTGGGGCAATCAGCGTACCGCCAATGGCTGTGCCCATTCCGGCAACACCCATGGCCAGACCGCGATGTCTGAGGAACCATTGGTTGATTGCCGGCATGGTTGCATTGTTATATCCGGCCCTGAATCCCTGGGACATCAAGCCTACGAACACAAAAACGAAATAAATGTAGTTCTCGGTGAACGCGAGCATGATGAAGCCCAGCCCAGATGTAAGACCGCCGAAGGCCAGAATCACCCGCGGCCCCCACCGGTCGGTGGCCCAGCCCATGATTGGACCCTGTAAGCCACCCTCCATCCGGCCCAACATCTCAGCAAAAGAGATTGCAGCCAAGCTGATGCCCAAGTCTGCCCTTAAGGGGATGATGTAGGAGGTGAAACCTTTGTTGAAAGTACCGTGTTTCAGCGAGTCGGCACCGGCGGAGATTATGGCAATCCACCAGCCGTAAAACATATTACGGGGCAGGTGTAAATTCTGTTTGATTCTTTCTTTGATCAAAACTAAGGGGTTTCCCTAAAGCTATACGGGCAAAGGCCCATGGGGCGCAGATAAATAAGGATAAAAATCGGGGGACAGCCGGTTAGGGTTACCTGGCATAGTATACAGCCTGTTTATTCTATAAGCCTTGCCACCAGTCTTGAATCGCAGGGAGTTAGCCGTCGTTCCAGACGTGGCGCTGTCTGATCTGCGTTACATATTTTAGGGGAGCTGAGACGGCAATCGACCGACAAAATATAATCGGCCCAGCCGCAATTGGCCGGACCGGTTATCACTATTGGTAAGTCTATACGGTAGTCTTGCTTAGAGGTTGATAACGATGTTGTCCGGCCCACGAGACAGCACCGCTTCCGCAGGCTCGTCATACGGATTGCCTTCAATATGATTGAAGTTGGCCGGCACGTAGATGAAGTCGCCAGGCCCCGCTTCTATGTACTCTTTGTAGTCCTCACCGTAATAAACCCTGATATAGCCCTTGATTACGTAGGCCGCCGTCTCGGCTACCCCGTGGTGGTGGGGCGGCCCCATAGTATTGGGCGAGCATTCAACATGCCCCAGCCAAATCTTTTCTGCGCCGGCGGTATTCTTATCGATTCCCGGCTTGCGGATCATTCCGGGGGTTTGGGCCGTTGTGTCCGGAGACACCGTTCCTTTAACTATGTGCAACTCTCTTCCACTAATCGTTGTGCTCATATGACCTCCGTTAATCCCAAAAATTTAGCTCACAGGCTGTTGACAAGCCTGGCCGCCAATCATAACTCGCCACCGTCAGAGCGGCAACCGCTAAAAACCCGTCAACAGCAGAGGTCTCTCCCTCCACTGCACTCAATTACTTATCCGGCCGTTTATTGACGGTTATCCACAACAGCATCAGAAATACCCACACTCGACGAACAAGTTCGTGGATAAGTCTATTCACTGCGACTGGTTGTACCGCACGGGAATGCGTGGTTTACTGAGGCATAGAGCCTGCCAAATTTGAAGCCGTCGGAACAGGGAGAAGCGCAGTGGAAGTCACAAAAAAGATTGCCGAATACGTTGTTAACACCAGCCTGGAAGACTTTCCGCCAGAGGCCATCTCTGCCGCCAAAGCAGCGATCATCGACTGCATAGGGTGTGCCTTAGCCGGGTCAAAAGAGCCCTTGGCCGACATTCTGGTCGACTATTTAAACGACCTGGGCGGCAAGCCAGTGGCTACCGTCATAGGGCGCGGTTTCAAGACCAGCGCACCTGAAGCTGGACTGATCAACGGGGCCATGTCCCACGCCCTGGACTATGACGACATCACCGTCATAACGAAGACCCACCCCAGCGCGGTGTTGATTCCGGCCGCTTTGCCGTTGGCCGAAGAGGTTGGCGCAACAGGCAGCGACATGCTACTTGCCTATCTGTTGGGGTTTGAAGTTTCTTGCGCCGTGGGCGACGCCATCAGTCCGCTGTACTTCGATGATCTGGGCTGGCACCCCACGGGTCCTCTAGGAGCGCTCGGCGCGGCTGCCGCTTCCGCCAGGCTGTTGGGTCTGAACGTGGAACAAACCGCCATGGCCATCTCTCTCGGCGCATCCCAGTCATCCGGTCTGCGGCAAAACTTTGGCACCATGACCAAGCCGTTCCATGCCGGTCATGCTTGCAAGTCCGGCATCACCGCAGCCAAGTTGGTTCGAGGCGGGTTCACCTCCGGCACCGACGCCTTGGAGGGACGATTTGGCTTCATGCGCGCCTTCTCCGGCGGCAACGACTATGATCCGGAAAAAGCGGCGAACTCTCTGGGCAACCGCTGCTTCATGATTGAATCGGGCATCGAAATCAAGAAGTATCCCTGCTGCGGCAGCGCCCACCTGGCTCTGGACGCCACCACTTTGCTGCAACAGAGAGAAACACTTGATGCAGCCAACATAGAAAGGATTGACGTGACGGTAAACTTTGACCCGCCTCGTTCGTTGATTCACGCCCGACCCAAAGAAGGACTTGAGGGCAAGTTCAGCATGCAATACTGCCTGGCCGCTGAAATCTTGGACGGCCGGATTGGCATGTCAACGTTTACCGACGAGCAGGTGATGCGACCTGAGGCCCAGGAATTGATCCCCAAGATTGAGATGAAACGCACTGCTGGTTATGAAGGCCAAACCAGTTGGGCCGAACCGTTCAACGTGGTTGAGATTCATATGAAAGACGGGCGTGTGCTCACCGAAAAAGCCGAGCGTGACAGCGTCGGTGCCCTGCGGGGCGCCACGTTTGATGCCGTGCGGGAGAAATACCTGGACTGCGCCGGCCTTGCCCTTTCGGCGGACAACGCAAAAATGACACTACAGATGATGGACAAGCTAGAAGACCTCGGCCCGGTTGGCCCGCTGGCTGACCTGCTGGGCGGCTAGTCCACCAGACTGAGGTTACTGAGCCGTTACTCCGCCATCTATTACCAACTCGGAGCCTGTTACAAAAGAAGACTCATCCGACGCCAGATATAACGCGCCGTAGGCAACGTCCTCGGCGGTGCCGATACGAGACAATGCGACACGATTCATGGTCCGCTCTTTGCTCTCGGCGTCGGGCCAGACCTGGTCTCCCATATCGGTGTCGATCGGCCCCGGGTGGATGGAGTTGGCCCTGATGCCTTCAGCTGCGTACTGGATGGCCGTGGATTTGCTGAAAATGCGCACGGCGCCTTTGGATGCTGAGTAAGCAGCGCTGGTGCGACTTCCCACCAGGCCGGCGGTGGAAGATATATTGATGATGGAGCCGCCGCCCGCCTTACGCATCTCCGGAATGGCGGCTTTTGTACCTAGGAACACACCCTTGGCATTGATGTCCAAGATATCGTCCCACTGTTCAACAGATGTCTCCAAAACGTGGCCCCGCCGCCAGATACCAGCATTGTTCACTAGAATGTCCAATTTCCCAAAACTGGCCACGGTAGAATTGATTGCGGCGTCCCACTCATCTTCATTGGTCACGTCCAGATGTACGAATATGGCATCGCCGCCTGCTTCAGCGATCTCAGCCGCAACCGCAGTGCCTTCTGGATCTGAAACGTCAGCCAGGACAACCTTGGCGCCCTCCTTGGCAAACATCCGCGCTTCAGCAGCTCCTTGGCCTCGGGCCGCTCCGGTAATCAGTGCAACCTTTCCTTCTAATCGCATTTTCGCCCCCTTTTCAGTGAATTCTTAGCGCCTACGTCGGCAAACTATTGATGATTCGTTGAGTTTAAAGTCTAAACCTATAGGGTATCCAGACTCAATATAGGCCCAAAAGAACTTAACGCCTAAAGCAAAATGATTATTTGTTAGTTATTGACAATGAATTCCAACCACCACTAAGATATATCACTAGAACAATAGGCAAAGATGTGCCTGGAATTAACCTGCCCCCTGGATATTAATCCGGTATGTTTGTAATTATTAAGCATCACCGAATGAGAGGAGCAATATGAGTGACCAAGATATCGCCTTAATGGCCCACCTTATGCGCCGCGCTGGATTTGGCGCCACCCGTGACGAGCTAGAAGCTCGTGTAGCAAAGGGCTACGAAGCCACGGTTGAAGAACTTCTAAGCTCAGAAGAGCATGAAGAACTGGACCGTAACGAAATGCAGCGCTTCCACCCTTGGACCTGGCGTCCCGGCACCCTTCCCGGCATGGGTGCAGCCGAGTGGTTGCATGACTTGGTAAACACCAAGCGCCCCCTGGAAGAGAAGATGTCCCTTTTCTGGCATGGAATCTTTGCCACCGGCGTTTCCAAGGTTGACCACTACGACGATGTAATGGACATGATCGTCAAGTTCCGTAACCAGGGAATGGGTGATTTCCGCGAACTGCTCCTTGCAATGGCCAAAGACCCAGCCATGATTTACTGGCTGGACAACAACGACAACCATGCCGATGCGGTCAACGAGAACTGGGGCCGTGAACTGCTGGAACTCTTCAGCATGGGCGTAGGCAACTACACAGAAGACGACGTACGGGACTGCTCCCGCGCCTTCACCGGCTGGACCATTGAGCCCAAGCTCCCCCGTGGCCCCATTGGCCGTCACGACTGGTTCTTCGACTACAAAGAAGAGGACCACGACGACAGCGAAAAGACCTTCTTGGGGCACACCGGCAATCACAACGGCGAAGACATCATCAAGTTCATCACTGATGACCCGGCATGCGCCGGCTTCATTGCCCGTCACCTCTACAACTTCTTCGTGGCTGACGAGGCTCAGGTTCCCGCTTGGTCGGTGACCCCGCCCCGCGACCCGGAAGCTGTTGACCTATTGGCCAACACTCTCCTAAACAACAACTACGACATGCGTTCGGCCCTGCGTGTCCTGTTCAACTCTGACTTCTTCAAGAATTCCCGCTTCGAGCGCCTGAAGAACCCCACCGAAGTGGTGGTTGGTACCCTCAGGATGGTCGGCGGCGCCGAATTCCCCGCTCCTGGCATTGGTGACCTGTCCCGCCAGCCCAACTACATGGGCCAAGACCTGCTGAACCCGCCTAGCGTTGAGGGTTGGCACACCGGCGCTGAGTGGATCAACAGCGGTTCCCTGATGCGCCGCGTCAACTTCACCGCCGAGTTGGTTGGTGACGTCTCCCGCCCCGGTATCCGGAACATGGTTGACCGCCTGATTGCCAAGGGTGACACCACACCTGAGGCCATCGTCGACGGCTGTCTGGACCTGATGGGACCTCTAGAGGTCAATCCTGAGAGCCACGTTGAGTTGGTGGGCTTCATCGGTGAAGCCGGCGACTTCTCCTGGGACTCAGCGGACAATATTGAAAAATCCACTGTACGGGTATCCGAGCTGCTGCAACTGATCGTTTCACTGCGCGAATACCAGTACGCCTAAATCGCCCGTACGCCTTGATATCAGGAGATAGCTAACACATGACAAGCACAAAAAAAGACCCAGTACTGGTAGTATTCCAGTTGTCGGGAGGAAATGACTACTTGAACACAGTTATTCCCTACGCCGACCCTATCTACCGGGACGCCCGCCCTACAGTTGGTATTGCCGACGAGCGCATCATCAAGATTGATGACAAGATTGGATTCCACCCTGAGATGGGGCCCCTGAAAAACGTGTATGACAGGGGCGACATGGCCATCATTCATGGCATTGGTTACCCCAAGTCTCCTCGCTCTCACTTCCGCTCGATGGACATCTGGCACACCTGTGAGCCCATCCAGCTGGGAACAGAGGGTTGGCTTGGCCGCGCCACCCGTGACCTGGACCCGACCAAGGAAAACGTTCTGACCACCGTCAGCTTCGGGCCTTCCTTGTTCCGTGCCTTGGCGTTGCCCGGCACACCAGTAGCCGTAGTTGACGACCTAGACAACTACGGCCTGCTCACCGGTATTACTGAGAAGGAACAGCGGTCCAAGATCTTGGACCGCTTCGCCCGGATGTACTCGCCGGCCATCGGCAGTAGCGCAGTAATGGACTACCTGGGCCAGACCGGCCTGGATACCCTAGAAGGCGCTGACATCCTGAACAAAGCCCCTGGTATGTACTCCTCCACCGTTGAGTACCCTGACACCTCCATCGCCAAAAAGCTGAAGGGTATCGCACAGGTGCACATGGCCAACTTTGGCACACGAATCTTCTACGTTGACCACGGTAGCTTCGACAGCCATTCCAACCAGAATGGCATGGCTGACAAACTGTGGAAGGATGTTTCCGAAGGCCTGAGCGCCTTCTTGGACGATCTCCGCGAGCACGACATGGGTGACAATGTTTCCGTCCTCATGTTCACCGAGTTCGGTCGACGGACCCATGACAATGGTTCCGGAACCGATCACGGCGCCGGTGGAGCAGCCTTCATGTTTGGTGAAGGCGTCAAGGGCGGACAGTACAGCGAGTTCCCGTCCATGAAGTCCGAAGACCTAGAACAGGGGGACGTTGTACCTAACTACGACTTCCGCGGCCTGTACACCACCATCATGGAAGACTGGATGGGTCTGGACGGCAAGCCCATCGTTGATGGCAGCTTCGAGAAGCTGGGCATCTTCGCCTAGGAGTTCCGCTAGCCTTCTGGGCTGGTTGGTAATCTCAGCAATAAACGGGCGGCGCATGCGCCGCCCGTAATCAGATGCCTCAGTAATCATTCAGGAGAAATCCTGTCATCACTGGGTGTCTATATACGGAGGAAATTAATGCTTACGGAAACAGTGGCAGGTCGCACTTACGACTATACCCACAACGTTGGCCGCGGCTCACAGTCTGGAATGGGCTTCAACTGGCCCAACTCCCTGACATTCGCCGATGATGGTACTGTCTACATTACCAACCGCGGCAGTGAGAGCATCAGCAACGTTGGCTGGAACCGCACGGGTGTGGGGCAGCGCATATCCAAGGTAACTATTGGCGACAACTGGGGCGAAGAAGAATTCCTAGGTGAATTCAGCCGCTACGGCAACGGCGATGGCCAACTGATTTGGCCTGCCGGTATCGCTTCCAGCAACGGCGAAGTATTCGTCAGTGACGAATGGCTGAACCGTGTAACAGTATTCGACAAAGACGACAAATTTGTCCGATCTTTTGACACCGTCCAGGCCGGCGACGGCGATACCAACGGCGCTGCTGGTATTGCTATCGCAACCGATGGCACCATCTACGTCACGGACAGCCGCAGCCACCAGGTTCGGATGTTCAAGAACGACGGCACTTTCATCAGCTCCTTCGGGAACCAGGGAGTCAGTGACGGACAGTTTAATGGCCCTTGGGGCATCACAATCGACAACGACGGCAAAGTATACGTAGCCGATTTTGGCAACCACCGTGTACAGAAGTTCTCAGCCGACGGCAAGTTTGAACTCCAAATTGGCCGCCCCGGCAACAAACGCGGAGAACTGACCAACCCAACCGACGTGGCCGTAGACTCCGATGGCGACATCTACATCTGCGACTGGTCCAAGAATGCTTGGGACCGTGGCCGAGTCCACATCTTCACCGCTGAAGGACAGTTCTTGACTGCCTTGGTCGGTGATGCCCAACAGCTTTCACAGTGGGCCCAGATGACAGTAGACGCCAACGCTGACTACGCCAAGCGCCGCCGGGAAGTTCGCTCCACTGAACCGGAATGGACGTTTGCCCAGCCCACAGCTGTGGAATGGGACAGCGCCAACAACCGCCTCATGGTTGCAGACACCCAACGGAGCCGAGTCCAGATTTACTCGAAGACTTCTGGCTACCTGGTACCGCAGCTAAATCTCTGATTCTTGAGACTGACAGCTTCAGCTGTCGGCAACTCAATATAATCATCAAATAGCAACCAATCCTTGGCGGAGCCGTAAAGGTCTCCGCCAAGGTTGTTTTTGGGGATTTTTAGCCCCAACAAACGCTGTTCCTCATTTTTTACTCCACCTAATTCCAACCTTTAAACTCGGTAACAATAACTGACTTATGCCTGAACCGATGACACGGGAAGCCCAAGACCAATACATCCAGATGGCTGTCGATAATCCGGAGATGACCTGCGCTGATGCACCCGCAGACATCCTAGAATCTGCGTCCGCAGAACAGGAACCAACTCCGTTCATGGAGGCGTATTTCGCCGCTGGACACGGAGCGTGGCTGACTGTTAAACACGGACGCCACATCGCCATACCCAAGAACCTGCTGAATCGCGCTATCCTCGTCCTCTGGAACAGGGCCGGCCTGCTGAACACCGACCGCATTCTTGGCCAGACCAACCCAGACGCAGAAAAGCCATTCTTCAGCGACGAAGACCTGTACTAACCGGGAATTCCCGAGAACAGGGCCCGACAACATTTAAGAGGTAAACCATGGCCGATCAATTCAATTATGGCGACTTATTCTCAGCCGATTCCAGGGACGCCGGTCCAGGCGCAGTACGCCATTCCAAGTACGACTTCGCAGTGGCCTACCCTGACCCAGGGACTCTGCCTTTAGAAGAATTGATTGACGCAGTCAGAACCGGATTCGAGCGCGAGGGCAAAGACCTCGCCTACTATTCCTCTCCCTCCGGTGACCCTGAACTGAGAAAATTGGTGGCTGAGAAGCTGAGCCGCGAGCGAAACATGACCGTGACCGCCGACGACATGGTCCTGACCTCCGGCTCCGGAGAGGCCATCGGGATTGTGATCCAAGCCCTGACCAACCCCGGCGACGTGGTCTTAGTTGAAGAATTTGTCTACCTGGGAACTTTGAACCAGTTGCGCCGCTACGGAGCAGACTGCGTCGCCATTAAATGCGACGATGACGGTCTGATACCGGAAGACTTAGACAAGGTCATCACCGAGCAGAAAGCCGCCGGCAAAAAGGTCAAATACCTCTACACCATCCCAGCGTTCCAAAACCCCATGGGCTGGACCATGAGCCTGGAACGCCGCAAACAGGTGCTGGAAGTCACTGGCAAGCACGGCATCCCGGTATTTGAAGATGACTGCTACGCCGACCTACGCTTTGAGGGCGAAGACGTAACATCGTTCCATTCTCTTGATGAGACCGGACGGGTGATCTACGTGGGTTCGTTCTCCAAGATCATCGCCCCTGGCATGCGCATGGGCTACTTGGTCGCCTCCAAAGATGTCATTGCCCGAGCCTGGAGCTTTAAGTCAGGCGGTGCGGTCAGCCAGTTCACCGCCCTCACAATCGCCGAATTCATGAAGGGAAATATCAACCGCCACATTGAAGAGCAAAACCAGGCGTTGATCGCCAAGCGCGACGCCATGGTCGCCGCCCTAGGTGAGAACTTTGGCAGCGCTGTGACCTGGACTGTCCCCCAGGGTGGCCTCTACATGTGGATTAAATTCCCGGAGGGCACCGACCTTGCCGCAGTGCAGGAAGAGGTATTTGAAGATGGGGTCAGCTACTACAACGGCTCCCAGTTCTCGCCAACCGGTGAAGGGTCCAACTACGTACGGCTCTGCTTTGGGCATCCGACCATCGAGACCATCCGTGACGGTGTTGCAGAGTTCGCCAAGATTCTAGACCAACGCAAAGTTTTTCCCGCGTAACGTCTTGATTTACATCTGCAACAATCCTGCATCTAGACAAGCCTGCCCAGCAACAGCTACATGGCTAGTGCGGCCCTTCGACTGGCTCAAGACGAGCGGGAGGCTGGAACAAATACAAAAGGCGTCCCGATTAAACGAGACGCCTTTTCAGTCTTGGCTTTTGTGCTGGGTTTGCTGGCTGGATTACGTCACCCTGAGTGGAGCGAACGGTCTACCAGGTTCGGGACTGGTAGATTCTTCGTCGGCCTGCGGCATTCCTCAGAATGACATTTACGTGACCAGTGGTCATCGTTGCAGAGGCTGATGCCCGACAACCACGACACCTAGTCAAAGGGCATTAACTCAATGGCCAGACCGTTGGGGTCTTTGACGTAGATGGCGCCGCCGACCTCCTGATACTTGATCTTGGCCTGGTCACAACGCCCCTTGATGTCCAGGAAACTGTTCCTGGCAATGGGAAGGGCAATGTGCATAACGTTGCCCACTCCCTCCGGGGCTTTCTTACGCAGGCGCGGCACATGGGGGAAATCGAAGAACGACAGGCGCATGCCGTTGCCTATGGCCACGTTCATGTGGGTGGACTCTTCCACGTCGCGGTTGGGAGCAACACTGACCACCGGCATATCCATGATCTCTTCATAGAACTTGGCAGTCGTTTCCAGGTCCTTGGCAAACACCGCTATGTGGTTCACACCCTGGGTGGGGCCGTCTTTGCCGCCCTCAGGGATCAACTTTCGGAGTCGTTCTCGCATGGCATCTGTAGGGCTGTTAGACGTGGTCATTTCGAATCTTCCTGCGATTGTTAGTCTGGCTGGTGGGGGTTTTCCAAGTCCAGGATCGAGATCAGCCGGCCATAACCAATGAACTGGCCGGCAATCATGCCCAACTCAAATATCTCCGGATCTGTGAACTCGGCTCTAAGATTGGTGAAGAAATCGTCATCCATACTGTGGTGGTCGGTGGCCATACGCTGGGCGAAATGGACCGCGAGCTTCTCGCGGTCAGTGATGTCAGCAGTCTCCACATCAGCAAGGCTGGCAATCATCTCCTCGGTCATCCCCTGCTGCACCGCCGGTACAGCCCTACCCAGTTTTCAAGTCGCGCATCCGTTTGCGTCGGCAATTTTGAGCCGGACCAGCTCTTTAAGTCGCTGTTCGAGCAATCCTTCCAGTTTTAGTGGACCGTAAAAGTCCCAGAAGGCCTCGTAGGCGTCCGGCAGGTTCCCAGCCGCCTGAAAGATGGCAGGGTTTAATTTATGAGCCTCAGCGCCTTTGGCGATCTCCCGCATTCTAGGCGGCAAATCCTCCGTAGGCACCAACTTAATCCGAGCCATCTCTCAAACCTCAGCAAAATCATTTAACTGCCCAACGAACTCGCCTCACTGAAAGCCGCGTCCATGGAAACGCGGCCGTGCCGCCTGCGCCGCTAGGCTACGGGGCGGTCGGTTACTGCGGCGTCTATCTTGCGGGAGATCCACTTACCGCTTCCGGGGGCAGCCTTAAACTCCCGGTTGTCGACAACCACGTTGCCCCGAAGAATGGTGGTCACAGGCCAACCATCGGCCTCGAATCCTTCCCAGATGCTGTAGTCAGAGATGTGGAAATCGTCGATGGTCAACTTGCGCTTGAAATTGGTGTCAATCAGTGTGATGTCAGCATCGCTGCCCGGAGCCAATACACCTTTGCGGGGATACAGGCCCATAATCTTGGCGGCGTTGGCTGAGGACACATCTACAAACCGCTGTAGGGACATCCCACGGCGGGAGACACCCTCACTGTAGGTCACGCCCATTCGGGCTTCGGCGCCGTTATGACCACCGGTGACATCGGATACCGTCCGGCCGGAAATCTTGGTCTCCCATGAGGTGCAATATTCGTCGGTGGCCATCGTGCTGAGACCGTTGTTCACGATGCCGTCCCAGAGGGATAGGCGATCGGCTTCGGATTTCAAAGAAGGATATGTGTGATATTTCATACCGTTCTCTTCTTTGTAATTCTCAGCGCCGAAACAGCAGTAGTTGTGGAGCGTCTCGCCGTAGACCGGTCGGCCGTTGGAACGGGCCTCCAAAACAGCCTGCAGGCCCTGTGTTGCGCTCACGTGGACGAAGTAAACCGGCGCACCGGTCCATTCAGAAACCCTAAGTACTCTTCGGAAAGAAACATCTTCAGACTCGGCGCTGTGAACCAAGTGCATGTTGTACCACTCGGTCCGCTCCTCGCGCGCCAACTTCTGGTACATGTGCTGGACCATATCGTCATCTTCAGCGTGGACCAGCAGCATGGCGTTCATCCGCTGGACCTCTTCCATCAGGTCGTGCAGGTGTCCGGTGCCCACCATGCGGGGCTCGCCGGTGGTGGCTGGGGGCCGGATATTGGTGGTGAAAATCTTAATGCTTGGGTGCCCATCTTCCACGGCCTCGTGCAAAGAACCCAAAATCTCAGGCGGGATGGAGCCCAGCAGCATCAGATGATGCGCGTAGTCGGCGTAGGAATTACCCTGCCACGTCTCTGTCCGTTCTTGAATCGCCTGTGGAATATCAATGCCTGGATACTGAATGGCAAAGTCCATCAACGTGGTGGTCCCGCCAATTAAGGCGGCGCGGCTGACTTCTTCCGGAGGGGCAGTTTTAAGGTCACCGTGGCCCATGATGGGCGCTGAGATATGGGCGTGAGGCTCAATACCGCCGGGTACGACAATCATCCCGGTAGCGTCAATCACGCGGCCAGCTTCATCGGGTAATGCGCCGGGGGCTGCCACCGCGACAATCTTCTCACCCTGAATCGCGATGTCCCACATACCGACTCCCATAGGAGTCACAACTTGTCCGCCCTTGATGACTAAATCCAGCATCAGTACATCCTCCATAATCTCCGGTAATTCGAACCTTCTCAGACTCAATGCCCGAGTTTAGCACATACCTGGAGACGCAGCACCGGGCCGTATATATCGGCCAGCGCACTGACAAGGTTTCGTAAAAAAGAAAAGGGCTAGTTAGTCGCCGGCGTGGGAGTGGACAGGGGTTGCCCCTGGAAGTTGGTTTTCCCAGTCTGGCAACAGCTCATTTTTGGTGGTGGGCAGCATTAGAATGCTGACAACTCCGGTCAAGCTGAGCACCAGCGACAGGCCCATAGTGGCATCAAAGTTCCCGGTAATATCCCGCAGGTACCCACCAATTAGCGCCCCTGTAGCCATACCGACTCCGGCGCCCATCATCTGGTAGCCGTAGGTGGTGCCAATGGGGCCGCTGCCGTAGTACTGACGGTTGATGATGGGGAATGCGCTCATCTCGCCGCCAAATCCGATGCCGAACAAAACGGCAAAGAGGTAGAACTGCCACGCATCGTGGGCAAAGAACAGTAGAACGATGGGCGCAACCTGCAGGAAGAAGCAGCCAGCCATGGCTGGTTTGCTTCCAGCACGGTCGGCAATTATCGGCACCGCGAACCGGGTAAGGGTGCTGGTGACTGAAAGAGTCACGAAGATGGTTGCGGCGACTCCCTTCGAGACACCCTCAAATTCAGCCATGGAAGCCAGATAAACCAAAATTATGGCGTGCCCGGCACAACCCCAGAAATGAATGCCAATCAAGTTCCAAAACGCGCCGGTGCGCTGTGCTTGTTTAAGGAACACTTTGGTTCGGATTTTAGCGGCTTCACCGGTCTGAACTTGCTTAATAGGCTCGTCATCCGGCGCACCCAGCGGTCGCAATCCAATCTCGGCGGGTTCGTTATAAAAGAACTGAACCAAGACCAAAATGATAATCCCACCCAATATCCCAGGGATGATGAAGGCGCCGCGAAGGCCGTCGATGCCACCGCCGAAGAAGTGGATGATCAGCAGCATAATCGGAACTGCAATCAACGGTCCAACACCCTGAGACGACTGCAACAACCCCATGCCAACGCCTAAATGCTTACGGAACCATATTGTTACGGCAGCCGTGAGTGGTACCTGGAAGATGCCCATGGCGGCGCTGAGTATCACACCAAAGAACAGATAGAACTGCCACAGGTTCTGCATGAACCCAGTAAGTACCATGCCTACTATGAATAAGACGGCACCCAGCCTCATGGTCCAGCGGACCCCGTATCGGTCGCCCATCCAGCCTGCAGGCGGACCAAACATGCCGGAAACGATCCATTGTATGGCAAAACCCAGGCCCACCTGGCCAAAACTCCAACCAAATGATTCAACCAACCGGGGAATCAGGATGCTGGAGGAAGAACGGAAGGAAGAACTGAACAGACGCATGACCGCGCCCACACCTACTATCACCCAGGCGTAATGGACGGAACGACCAGCAATCTGAATGTCGGACGGGTTAAGGCTAAAATTTGCCATCGAAACCTAATTTATAAAGCCGATTCGCGCTAATGCGGACCTGCTCTTACTTTGATAAACAGGACATTTCGTACGGAGCGAATCAGAAGATGAATTTTTCCAAACTGATTGACGAATACTGCAACCCTCGTCAAATCACTGACTAATAAAGTCATTCGATGATAGACCATAAGTTATCGAAAATGATAGTAAGGACCGAGGCAACGTAACAACTCCTAGGTATTGGCGGATTTCGCCAATACCTAGGAGTTGTTACGTTGACATTGTATTTATTACTTGTATAATTGAAGTTTACTAGAGCTATGCCTCACGTTACGAATTCGTTCGCCACACTTGTCAGCAGTCTTCATCAGTCCGCTTTTTTACAGCGTACAATCACGCCTCTGCCACTAGGCCGCTCGCCCAATCGTCTCTACTCACGCTAAGGAGAATCGTAAATGGCTTTGTCTCCTGCTCTTAAAGGGCAAACTGCACAACTTCCAGACGTCAAAACTTACGCAAAAATTCCGCAAATCATTGACGTCCCGAACCTCATTCAGAGTCAGATTCAGTCTTGGGATTGGCTCAAAACTGAGGGGTTAGTTGAAGTATATCAGGAAATTTCTCCGATAGCCGACTACACTGGCAACAAGTACGAGCTTCATTTTCTGGACCATTATTTCCGGGATCCCAAGTACTCCGAACAGGAGACCAAGGAACGAGAGATTACTTTCTCTCAACCCCTCTATGTAAAGACTCGCCTGGTCATGAAAGAGACCGGTGAGATCAAAGAACAAGAGATATTCATGGGTGATATCCCCATGATGACCACTAACGGCACGTTCATCATCAACGGTGCAGAACGTGTGGTGGTCAGCCAACTGGTGCGCTCTCCAGGCATCTACTTTGTACTAGACCGACACGCTATCAGCAACCGCGACCTCTGTTCAGCCAAGCTGATTCCTTCCCGAGGTGCCTGGCTTGAGTTTGAGACCAGCGCCAAGGACATCATCTCCGTCAAGGTAGACCGGAAACGAAAGGTTTCGGCCACCACTTTCCTGCGCGCCCTCGGCGTGGCAGACGATGACGAAATGATGGAGATGTTCACCGACGTTGATACCGACGAGAACCACCCCTACATGCAGACCACCTTGGACAAGGACCCAGTCCTAGAACCCAAGGACCTGAACTTCAAGGAAGACGACCTCCGCTCCCTCTGGGAGTGGTTGCACGACGATAAAGACTTTGACGGCGACGCCGCCCGACGCATCGCCGCCGCCCAGATTGAGTTCTACCGTCGCCTCCGGCCCGGTGAGCCTCCCAGTTTGGAAAACTCACGGACCCTAATCCGGAACCTATTCTTTGGTCCCCGTCGATATGACCTGGGCCGAGTTGGCCGCTACAAGTTGAACCGGCGTCTCGGACAGGCCGGTAACAACGACCTAATGACCCTGAGCCTAGAAGACGTGGTCTCGGTGATTCGCACCATGATTCGCATCAATCAGGGCGAAGGACATCCGGACGACATTGACCACTTGGGTAACCGCCGCGTAAGAGGTGTTGGCGAACTCGTCCAGAACCAAGTACGCGTGGGCCTGCTCCGCATGGAGCGCATGGTCAAAGAAAAGATGACATTGGTGGATCCAGAAGCTGCCGCACCGCAGGGATTGGTCAACATCCGCCCGGTGGTTGCTGCCGTGAGGGAGTTCTTTGGTGGCTCTCAACTGTCCCAGTTCATGGACCAGACCAACCCTCTGGCCGAGCTGACTCACAAACGTCGCCTCTCCGCCCTGGGCCCCGGTGGTCTATCCAGAGAACGGGCCGGATTCGATGTGCGAGACGTTCACTTCTCTCACTATGGTCGCATCTGTCCCATTGAGACACCTGAAGGCCCCAACATTGGCCTGCTCAGTTCACTGGCGTCTTTCGCCAGGATTAACCCATACGGATTCATTGAATCTCCATACCGGAAGGTGTTCAAAACCCTTCCCAATGAGTCGGACGACCTCAAGGGCCGCACGGTCACAAAATCCGTTCTGGATGCAGAAGGCAAGACTATTGTTGGTAAGGGTCGAGCAATCGGCGCAAACAAAATTAACGCGCTGAAACAGATGCCCAAGGGCACAATCATCGACGTGCAGCCCTTTGTTGCCCACAAGGATGACGAGGTCATCTACCTGTCTGCAGACCAAGAAGAAGACTTCAAGGTCGCCCAGGCTAACGCAGAGCTGGACAGCCTGAACCAGTTTGTCCAAGACCGCATTGAACTTAGAGTAGGTGAGGATTACACTCTGGAGCCCGCCGACGTTATTGACTACATGGACGTTTCGCCCATGCAGATCATGAGCGTGTCAGCAGCTCTGATCCCATTCTTGGAGCACGATGACGCCAACAGGGCTCTAATGGGGTCCAACATGCAACGGCAGGCCGTGCCTCTGCTACGCCCTCAAGCTCCGGTAGTTGGAACCGGCATTGAAGGCCGCGTAGCGCGAGACAGCGGACAACTAGTTTTGTCCAAGGCCGACGGCGTGGTCACATCCGTTACCGGTCGAGAGATCGTCGTGACCGATAAAGAGGGAACGGAATTCCCCCACCCGGCCATCAAATTCTCCCGTACCAACCAGGGAACTTGTTTCGATCAGCGCCCCATTGCCACCAAGGGTGACGTGGTAGAGGTCGGTAGCGTACTAGCCGACAGCTCGTCCACCGACCACGGTGAACTCGCCTTGGGCCAAAACGTGCTGGTCGCCTTCATGTCATGGGAAGGCTACAACTACGAAGATGCAATCATCGTCAGCGAACGTCTATACCGCGACGATTACTTCACATCCATCCATATTGAAAAGCATGAGATGGAAGCCAGGGAGACCAAGCTGGGCCCCGAAGAGATCACAAGGGACATCCCCAACGTGGGTGAAACCAGCCTGAGAGACCTGGACGACCTTGGCATCATCCGCGTCGGCGCCGATGTTGGCCCCGGAGACATCCTAGTGGGCAAGGTAACGCCCAAGGGTGAAACGGAGCTAACAGCAGAAGAAAAGCTGCTCCGCGCCATCTTCGGTGAGAAGTCACGAGACGTAAAAGACACTTCGTTGCGGGTACCCCACGGTGAACGCGGGAAGGTAATTGAAGTCAAAGTGCTGACCCGCGAGAACAAAGATGACCTGTCACCAGGCGTCAATCAGGCCGTTAGGGTCTGGATTGCCCAAACTCGGAAAATCTCCGTTGGTGACAAGATGGCCGGACGCCACGGCAACAAGGGTGTTGTCGCCCGGATCCTGCCTGAAGAAGACATGCCTTACATGGCTGACGGCACGCCCGTCGACATCATCTTGAACCCCATTGGTGTTCCTTCCCGGATGAACTTGGGCCAGGTGCTGGAAACTCACCTTGGCTGGGCCGCCCGCGGACTGAACTTCAGGGCCAACACGCCCGTGTTTGACGGTGCCGGAGACCAACAGGTTGAAGATGCCCTAGCCCGCGTTTGGTTCACCGAACAAGCAGGTGCCGCCAGCATCGGCGCCACAGAGATCTTGCCTGAAGTTGATTACCCTCAGGTGGACCGCTGGCTGGAAGAAAAGGGTTACGACCCCAGACTCATATTTGACGAAAAGAAAGACGGCTACGCCCAAGAAGCCTGCCTCAGAATGTGGCTCACGGACGAAGCTAATATAGATGCCAAGGGAATGACCCTGAGTGAGATGCAAACGGCGGCCATCGACGTGCACCGCGAGCAGCGTATTGCGCCGCCGACCTTTGGCAAGTTCGAACTCAGCGACGGACGGTCCGGTGAAAACTTTGACCAATTGGTCACGGTTGGCAACATCTATATCCTAAAGCTCATTCACTTGGTGGAAGACAAGATTCACGCGCGTTCCACTGGACCGTACTCCATGATCACTCAGCAGCCCTTGGGCGGAAAGGCCCAGTTCGGCGGGCAGCGCTTTGGTGAGATGGAAGTGTGGGCGTTGGAAGCCTACAGCGCGGCCTATAACTTGCAAGAAGTGCTAACGGTCAAGTCCGATGACGTAGCCGGACGCGTAAAAACGTACGAAGCTATCGTCAAGGGTGAGCCCATTGGCCAGCCAGGCGTGCCGGAATCGTTCAACGTACTGCTCAAGGAGCTCCAGAGCCTGGGCTTGGCAGTTGAGTTGTTGAACGAGGAAAAACCGCCTGAATTGACCCGGGGAATCTCAGATGAAACCGATCTATTCCAGGCGCTGGAGACGATTTAATGGTTAGGATGGCAGATAGGAATGAAACTCCCGGTAACAATTTCAATGCGATTCGTATCTCCATTGCATCCCCTGAGCAGATACTGAACTGGTCTCACGGCGAGGTAACCAAGCCTGAGACAATCAACTACCGGACGCTTCGTCCGGAGAAAGACGGCCTCTTCTGTGAAAGGCTGTTTGGTCCTACCAAGGACTGGGAATGCTTCTGTGGAAAATACAAGCGCATTCGCTATCGCGGTGTGATTTGCGATCGTTGTGGCGTTGAAGTCACGCGGTCTAGAGTTCGCCGTGAGCGCATGGGCCATATTCGCTTGGCCGCCCCCGTAGCCCACATCTGGTTCAGCAAGACCACGCCCAGCCGGCTTGGGCTTCTATTGGACCTGTCTCCCAGGAACTTGGAGAGGGTGCTCTACTTCGCCCAACATATTATTGTTGGTGTAGATGAAGCGGTGCGCCTAGAAGCCATTGAACTGGAACAGGCCAAGTTCGACTTGGAACTTAGGAAGGCCCGCCGGATGGCTGAAGGCCGAACCGAGACTCTGAAAGAACGGCTAGAAGAAGTGGCAGTCTCTGCGGATGGAAGCGAAGAATCAGCCTCAGACACTGAGGATGAAACCGCCGCTGAAGACGTGGTTGAAGAAGCCGTCGCCGAAGCTGCCGAAGCCTCCGCGGATGAGGCCGAGATCGACGAAGATGCTCCCCCCATACTGGAAGAGCCGGAAGTGGAGATGGATCCCGTCGCCATTCAGACAGAAATAGACTCCATTGCCGACCAGTTGGCCACGGAAGAGGCCCAACTGGAAGAACAGCTCAAAAATGCGATTGACGAGTTGGATGACCTCCGTGTCCACAAACTTATCGCAGAAACACGCTATCGCGAGCTGAAAGAAGCTTATGGCGATGTCTTCATTGCAGACATGGGCGCCGAAGCCATCTTGACCATTCTAAAGACCATCAACCTGGAAGCCCTCAGAGATCAACTGGTCAATGAGATGCATTCCACCTCTGGTCAACGCCGGAAGAAGGCCATCAAACGCCTACGCGTGGTGGAGTCTTTCCGCAACAGCGGCAACCGCGTTGAGGACATGATTCTCTCCGTGCTGCCGGTGTTGCCTCCGGAACTGCGCCCCATGGTGCAGTTGGATGGTGGCCGGTTCGCCACCAGCGACCTAAATGACCTCTACCGCCGGGTAATCAACCGCAACAACCGGTTGAAGAGGCTCATGTCTCTGGGTGCGCCCGAAATCATCATCCGCAACGAAAAACGCATGCTGCAGGAGGCCGTTGACGCACTGATTGATAACGGCCGCCGTGGCCGCCCCATCCAGGGCAGCCACAACCACAAACTAAAGTCATTGTCAGACCTACTGCGTGGCAAACAGGGACGATTCCGCCAGAACCTGCTTGGTAAACGGGTGGACTACAGCGGACGTTCCGTCATCGTGGTGGGCCCTGAACTGAAGATGGACCAATGCGGCTTACCCAAACGCATGGCCCTGGAACTGTTCAAACCATTCGTCATGCACCGGCTGGTGATCTTGGGGATTGCGCCCAACATCAAGAATGCCAAGCGCATGGTGGAAAGGGCTCGCGGGGAAGTTTGGGACATCTTAGAAGATGTGATCAAAGACCGGCCGGTCTTGATCAACCGCGCCCCCACGCTGCACAGATTGGGCATCCAGGCATTCATGCCTGTGCTTATTGAAGGAAACGCCATCCAGATTCACCCGTTGGTCTGTTCCGCCTTCAACGCGGACTTTGACGGTGACCAGATGGCCGTTCACGTCCCTCTATCGCGGATGGCAGTGCTTGAAGCTAAAGAGATCATGCTCAGCACGCACAACATGCTGTCACCCGCCTCTGGAGACCCGCTGGTCGCGCCGACACTAGACATGGTGTTGGGTTGCTACTACCTGACTGAAATCAGGGAGAAGAGCGCGGGCCACGGTAGTAAATTTAACGACTTTTATGAAGCCAACATCGCTTATGCGTCTGACCTCATTGACCTGCACGCTCCCATCTCAGTCAGAGAAGTTCGCCACTATGATGGCGAATGGCTGGAGACCACGCTAGGCCGAATGATCTTCAACGAGATTCTGCCCACGGAGATTGGTTACCAGAACATCCTGATGAACCGTGGAGCGCTCAAAGACCTGACTGCCACCCTGTACCGAACGGTCTCCAACGAAGAGACCGCCAACGTACTGGACGGCGTCAAAGACCTGGGATTCCACTACGCCACCTCGTCTGGAATCACCATTGCCATCAATGACATCAAGGTCTCAGGCAAGAAACAGGAAGTTTTGGACCAGACCACCGCTCAGGTGAACCAATTCGAAGATCAGTACCTTTCAGGCCTGATTTCCGAAGAAGAGCGCTACGAGAAAACCGTAGAAGCATGGACTGCTGCTTCTGACCGGACCACTGAGTTCGTGGAAGAGGAGCTGCCCAACTACGGCGGTATCGCTGTTATGGCGGTATCGGGCGCCAAGGGTAACATTTCCCAGATCAAACAGATGGCTGGTATGCGCGGCCTGATGAGCAATCCGAAAGGAAAAATCATCGACTTACCCATCAAATCCAGTTTCCGTGAGGGCCTAACCGCCCTGGAGTACTTCATCTCCACTCACGGCGCTAGAAAGGGACTAGCTGACACCGCCCTCAGAACCGCAGACAGCGGTTACCTGACCCGGCGATTGATTGATATCGCCCAAGAAATGATCGTTCTAGAAGAAGACTGTGGGTCTTTTGATGCCTATTGGATGATTCCGCGTCCGGAAGACACCACCGGCAAGACCCTTCCTGATCGGATCAACGGCAGGTTGGCTGCCGCGTCGGTTGCCCACCCGGAAACCGGGGAGATTCTGCTTGAGCGAAATCAGCAGATTGACTTGGATATAGGCCAAATGTTGGTCGATTCCGGAATCAGAGAAGTTCCGGTCCGCTCTCCGCTAAAGTGCGAATGCCGCCGCGGCGTTTGTCAGGCCTGTTACGGCCGACTGCCCGCCACCGGCAAGAGAGTGGCCATGGGGCAAGCCGTTGGAATCATCGCCGCTCAGAGCATTGGCGAACCTGGAACACAGCTAACCATGCGTACCTTCCACACAGGCGGTATCGCTGGCCTGGACATTACAAGTGGTCTGCCCCGTGTGGAAGAGCTCTTTGAGGCCCGTGTGCCCAAGGGCGCGGCCATACTTGCGGACATTGACGGCGTCATTGAAATGGAATCAGACGAAGAAGGCCGCCGCCTGCGCATCGTCACCAGTGAAGAGTTCCGCGAAGATTATCTGGTACCCGAGGGTGGCCAAATTCTAGTGGACGAAGGCGAGACCGTGGAGCCAGGGATGGTCCTGGCCACGAACATGCCAGCCCTCAAGGGTAAAAAATCCAAGGCCGCCATCAAGAAGGCCGCCGAAGCAGCAGCGGAAGCTGCTGAATCGGTCGAGGGTGAATCCATTGAACAAGTCGTCGCCAACGTCGGCGGCAGAATTGAGATTGACTCAGACATCATCTCTATCGTGTGGGACGACATCGAGGCCAGGGAACACCTGATCCACGCATCTTCCTACATGATGGTAAGTGATGGAGATACCGTTCGGGCCGGCGATCCGCTGATTAGCGGACCGATGAACCCGCACGACATCTTACACATCCGAGGCCGGGATGACCTGCAAAGTTACGTGGTTAACCAGGTACAACAGGTCTATGTCTCCCAGGGTGTGGCGATTCATGACAAGCATATTGAGATCATCCTCCGGCAGATGCTGCGCCGAGTTCAGGTGGAATCCACCGGAGACTCAGACTTCATCCCTGGCCAGATGATCGACAAATTCCAGTTCCAAACACAGAATGACAAGGTCTTGGCCGAGGGTGGAGAGCCATCCACCGCCAAGCCCATTCTGCTCGGCATAACCCGGGCATCCCTCTTGACCGACAGCTTCCTGTCTGCGGCCTCCTTCCAGGAGACCACTAGGGTTCTAACCCAAGCAGCGGTCAGCGGGGCACAGGACTGGCTCCAGGGACTAAAAGAGAACGTCATCATCGGCAGGCTCATCCCTGCTCGGGTAGAAATACCTGGCATGGCAGAACTGCTGAAACCAGAACCGGTACCGGCGATTGCCGCAGTGTCACCCGGTGGTTGGCTGGGAGCAACCGATGCTCCTACCGGCACCCCTAGCACTGCCTTTGACCAGAAACCAGCTGAAGAAAAGGCTCCCCCCGAGCCCAACATCTTCACTGATAGCGATGTCGACGGCGACGACAACAGTGACAACTCAACGCCCTAAATGAGCGTTGAGGAGCCCGAAGAAATCACTGAGGACGAAGCCAACGAACCCAGTAGCAACGACGAAAGCCAAGACGGCGAAGACGATGCTATCCCAGCCGTTGGAGAAGAGGATGCGGAGGGGAACGACGAACCAGCCAGCGAGTCAACCGACGACTCAGCGGGTGACTCAGCAAACAACGCAGATGGTGAGGGAGACGAGTAGCACGGAGTCTGCTCAGGGGCTCGACCTATCCGTAGACCTAGCCCCAAATAACCCACACCACCTGCGGTTGGTCAACCCGGTGATGATTGCCTCCGGAACCTTCGGCTACGACGGTTACGGCAGGGGCATCACCGAGGATATGGATTTGGGTGAACTGGGCGCCGTAGTCCCTAAAACGTTCACCCCTTCACCCAGGGAAGGTAACCCAGAACCCCGGTGGTACCCAACGTCCTACCGGGAGGCCTGGGATACGGGCGATATCCTCTTTCTAAACGCCATTGGGCTCACCAACCCCGGCATTGAAGCAGGTCTAAAAGACGTCACACCTGGCTGGGACCGGTGGAACGCCACCTACATACTCAGCTTCGCCTCTGACTCCGTGGAGCAATTCGGCGAAATGGCCGCCATAGCTGACAAAGGCACTGGCTACCAGGCAATTGAGCTGAATCTCAGCTGCCCCAATGTGGCCGATGGGTCTCTCTTTGGCCACAGCGCCAGCCTCACAGCCCAAGCTGTGGCCGCCGTCAGGGCCAACACCGACCGACCAATATTGGCCAAACTAGCTCCCAACGTGCCCAACATTGTTGAGATTGCCCGCGCGGCCGTCGATGGCGGGGCCGATGCCATCAGCCTCTGCAACACCATGCCGGCCATGCATATAGACACCCAGACTTGCCAGACAGTATTAGGTAATATCACTGGAGGTCTCTCTGGCCCGGGTCTGCGCCCCATCTCTCTAGCCCTTGTCTACCAGGTTTCCAAGGCAGTAGACGTGCCCATAGTCGGCATTGGCGGCATATTCTCCGGCGAACACGCCGCGGAGTACATCCTGGCCGGCGCGTCTGCCGTACAGATAGGCAGCGCCAACCTAGTTGGGCTGAACGCCCCGTGGCGAATCTTGGCCGAGCTCAAAGACTGGATGCGTCTATCAGGGCTTTCCAACCTGCAGGGCCTTAGCATCTAGCCCGTCAGGCACAACTACATCGCTCTTTAACGTCACCTTCCAGCCTGATTTTCAACCCGATTGGGCGTGCATCCCAAGATGGCATTGGATACAATATAATTGGATTTGAGACGCCTGGAACCGGCCACCAGGGTGCCAGAAGCAACCTGCCGGTTCACGGCGATAATCTGAGAGGTCTGAAAGTCCATGGTTTCCGTTCTCCAAAAAGTGCTTGGCGACCCCAACGAAAAGGCAATCAAAAAGTTAACCCCCCTCGCTAAGGGGATTTCCGAACTTGAGCCAGAATTTCAGAATATGACCGACGAGGAACTCCAAGGAATGACTTCGGAGTTTCGGGCTCGCTTGGCTGAGGGAGAATCCCTGAATGACATTGTGGCCGAAGCTTTTGCCACCGTCCGGGAGGTTGCCCGCCGGAACCTTGAACAACGCCATTACGACGTACAACTCATTGGCGGACTGGTTTTGCACAAGGGTCAGATCGCAGAAATGAAGACCGGAGAGGGCAAGACCTTGGTCGCCACTCTGGCCGTTTATGCCAATGCCTTGGAGGGCAAGGGCGTCCACGTTGTTACTGTGAATGACTACCTAGCCCGTCGCGACCCGGTTTGGATGGGTGCGGTCTACCATGCCCTTGGTCTCACCGTTGGCTGCCTGCAGCACGACGTAAGCTTCCTATACGACCCAGAAGTGACTGAAGCTTCGAACGGCATGGAATTTCTCCGGCCCGTTTCGCGCCCTGAGGCTTATAAAGCCGACATCACCTACGGCACCAATAACGAATTTGGCTTCGATTACCTTCGCGACAACATGGCGCTGGAGGCAGCCAACCGAGTCCAGAGGGAATTGCACTACGCCATCGTCGATGAGGTAGATAACATTCTCATCGATGAAGCCCGGACTCCACTTATCATCAGCGGCCCGGCAGAAGAGCCGGTGCAGCTATACCAGACCTACGCCAAGTTGGTGACCCGCCTGGACGACGAAACCGATTTCGCCATCGACGAGCGCTCCCAGTCCATTTCTCTGACCCTCGATGGCATTGCCAAGATGGAGAAATGGACCAACATCGATAACTTTTATGACCCTGAGAATTTCCATCAGGTCCATTATCTGGAAAACGCCCTCACCGCAGAGATTAATAAAACTCGCGACAAAGACTATGTGGTCCAAGAAGGTGAGGTGGTCATCGTTGACGACTTCACCGGTCGGCTCCAACCTGGCCGACGTTGGTCAGATGGTCTGCACCAAGCCGTGGAGGCCAAAGAAGGCGTCAAGATTCAGCGGGAGAGCATTACCTACGCCACAATCACCCTGCAGAACTACTTCCGTCTGTACGAGAAGCTGGCCGGCATGACTGGTACCGCAATGACCGAGTCCGATGAGTTCTACAAGATCTACGGACTGGAGGTTGTGTCAGTACCCACCAACTTGCCTCTGGGACGTGAAGATAACTCAGACCTGGTCTTCCAAACCGAAGACGGCAAGTGGAACGTCGTCATTGAAGACATCGCCAACATCCACGAGTCCCATCAGCCGGTACTAATTGGCACCACTTCTGTGGAAGACTCAGAGTATCTTAGTGAGCGGTTGAGAAAGCGCGGTGTCCCTCACCAAGTGTTGAACGCCAAGAACCACGAACACGAGGCCATCATCGTCGCCCAGGCCGGCCGTCTCAATTCCGTAACGGTGTCTACCAACATGGCCGGTCGTGGCACTGACATAGTTCTGGGTGGCAGCGATACCGCCCGCGACGGCTGGAAGGACGAGCACGACCAAGTCATCGATCTTGGCGGACTCTACGTGATTGGCACCGAACACCACGACGCACGCCGCATCGACAATCAGTTGCGAGGCCGCGCCGGACGCCAAGGCGATCCGGGGCAGTCTCAGTTCTACGTCTCTTTGGAAGATGAACTAATGCAGCGGTTCGGCGGCGAGCGCATTAAGAAGGTGATGAGCTGGACCGGCTTGGACGAAGAGACTCCCGTGGAAAACGGGATCATCACCAAGTCGATTAGCGGCGCCCAAGTCAAAGTGGAGGGCTATCACTTTGACATGCGAAAACACCTGCTGGAGTACGATGACGTACTGAACAAACAGCGGGAGATTATCTATGTAGATCGGTTCGAAGCCCTTAACGGCGAGTCTCTCAAGCTCAAGTTCATTGAGATGCTGCGGCGTGAGTTTTCTTCAGCAGCGGCCCACCATCTACCAACCAAGCATGTGGATGACTGGGACGCAGAAGGTCTGATTAACGAGATTCGGCAGGTCTGTCCGCTGCCCCCGGAACTGAACACTGAAGAGCAGGTTTTTGACTGGAGTCGAGAGCAGATCCAAGAGATACTGGTCGATTTTGCGGAGACGGTCTACCAAGCACGAGAAGAGGACATTGGCGAAGAACAGTTGCGTACTGTGGAGCGATTGCTGCTGCTCCGGGCCATCGACAATCACTGGGTCCAGCATCTAACTGCCATGGAGAACCTGCGCACCGGAGTTGGGCTACAAGCCTACGGCCAGCGTGACCCATTAGTGGTCTACCGCTCTGAGGGCCATAAGATGTTTGGCGACTTGCAAGTTGCTATTGAGAATGAGGTGATTCACACCATTTTCCATGCGCAACTCACAGAGCAACCGCCGCAAGGCACTGGTCGTCGCAACGCCGCGCCCATCTCCAAAGAGAGCCCGATGAAGGCCATTAACGACCCATTGCGCGCATCAGCACCGACAGCCAACGGCGGCAAGGTTGGTCGCAACACCTCCTGCCCTTGTGGCAGCGGCAAGAAGTACAAACGCTGTCACGGTGCCGCAGTCTAGCGCTCAGCCGACGCTGCTAAGCCTTACGGGGTCGGAGTATTGGGGAGCGGCAAATTCTTCCATCAGTGGGCAATTCCCCACCTCCTCCCGGCTCGTCCTAAGCTCGTTTAAGGATCAACGCCCAAGTACTCTGACCACCGCGTGGTGTCATTCTGAGACATCAGCCGAAGAATCTCGTTCTCACTCTACCTAATAGGCGCATTGGCAACGAGACCCTTCGTTTCGCTCAGGGTGACCGGGTATGAGAATTGGATGCCGAGGATATCTGGCATCACACCAGAGTGTTTTTATTTCTTGCCGAACAGGCGGGCGAAGAAGCCGGGTTTGCTTGCCGGCGCTGCTCCTTCCTCTCGTTCCGGCATGTGATGGCCATGACTGTGGCCGCCAGGACCGTGATCGTGATCATCGTGGCCATGGTCCTCGTGGCCCCCGTGATCTTCGTGGTCGCTATCATCATCGTGACCTTCATGGCCGCCGTGATCGCCGTGGTCATCATGATCATGCCCGTGGCTTTCATGGTCATCGTGACCGGCCGACTCAGCCTCTGCTAGATATTTCTCAGGCTCTTTATCAAAGGCCACCTTGCAGCCTGGAGCGCAGAAGTAATAGGTTGTGCCATCATGTTCGCTCTGCCCACCAGTCGGGTTGTCAGTATCTACGTCCATCTTGCATATCGGATCTATCGCTGTAGCCATTGTCCTTTTCCTCCGTAGCTTTTTACTCGAGTATTTGCTGTTATATTTTGGCGCGCCGCAGTCTCAGGGAATTGGTGACCACGGTCACCGAGCTGAACGCCATGGCCAACGCGGCCAATGCCGGGTTCAGGAAGCC
>LWDU01034269.1_pt1 | contig 187644 bp, 167 predicted proteins | sample 727161 | NCBI WGS metagenome assembly LWDU01 (sample SAMN04566230, study PRJNA314399) | hydrothermal vent metagenome | isolation source: deep sea hydrothermal plume seawater | place: Mexico: Gulf of California, Guaymas Basin | collected 2004-07-11 | reverse complement strand
CAAAAGAAAAGCCGAAATTGCCAAATTACGGCAAGACGTAAATACCTTTGAAAATGGAATTAAAGGATTCAATAGAGAAAAAAATTGGAAAACAATATTTATGATATGTGCTTCAGTCGAAGCAAATACTATAAATTTCTTCGATTGGGATTCTTTCATACCACACAATGATGGATATTTTTGTGGGACTCTTTTTTATTATTTTGGAGTGGAATGCCCCTTTAGCTCATACCTGAGCTATACAGCAGACGACATTAGTCGGCAGTGTAACGAAAAACTCGGGATAAAGGTAAATCCGAAAAAACTAGAAGAAATGAAAAGCAACGCGAGGTTGATGGGTATATCTTATATATTAACGTAAGCTATTGATTATAAAGACTGTTCGAGTCCCGCTTCAGGTAGCGGGAGCAGATTGCTGACACTGAGGACGACCGGATTCCCAAAAACAACGGGGTCGTCACTTCACAGACTCAGATTAAATTCAAATAGCTCGTTAGCAACCACGAGTCTGGGCGTGTAAAGAGTGCCGCCTGCCTGGAGCTGTGCCGGGGTGTTACCGGCCAGTATTCCAGCAGTATATATGTAAAAATCATTGCGCAAGGCAAACTCCAAACTGACCAGACTGACATCGAAGCTCACCCTGGCCAATCTGATACCCGGCACATCCACCACCGGTAGAACCACAACCGAGGCGGCAGCGTCGAAGCTGGCATTGGTCTCGACTGACAGCGTCGCCGAAAGACCGGCGAAATTCGTCGGCCCGGGACTTATAGCTGCGCCGTTGCCATCGATCGACTGAACCCCATTCTTGGGCAATTGCCTGGCAGCATATTCGATGATGGCGGTGCCATTGGCGAAATTAATGGATCCGCCTTCGGTGAAGAGAAAGCCATCGGGCACCAGCAGATCCGGATTCAAGCCGGTTAATTCGGCGAATGACTCAGTGGCAATCAGCAGATTCCGATTACTGGTATCTCCGCTCAGATCGCTCATCAGCGTCGCATTGTTTGCTGTTGACCATCAGCATTTATTGCAGTTAATACTAATCCGGCCACATCACCCTGATTCATGGCCGTGGTTTCCAATTCAACATATTGAATAGCCGCATCAGCATTAGTGAATACCTCACTAATTCGCCATTGATCAAAATCTGCCGAAGCAGGACTGACGAAGCCAGCAGCACCCGCCGCTACTGCCATCGAAAGTCTTTTTCTATTGATGTTCATTGACCGAGCTCATCTTTTTCGATTCCATTATTCCGCATTGCATTTCACACTTTTTGTGATTTACCCATCGGAGGGCCGATTTACCAGGACCCGGGTGCCAAACAAAATTTGCACGCGAATTTTTATTACAAGCCACTACCTGCGGCGCCTGGTCTGGGTTATGCTTGCGGGCTTTTGCGGCACACTGCCTAATTCATATTTTAGAGAAACAATGTCCAAGATAGATTCCAACTATTCATCTCAGCAAGTCGAAATGACCGCCCAAACCTACTGGCGAGAGCACGACAGTTTCATTGTGAGCGAAGATCCTTCGCGTGAGAAGTTTTATTGCCTGTCGATGTTTCCTTACCCGAGCGGCAAGCTGCACATGGGTCACGTGCGAAATTACTCTATCGGCGATGCTATAGCCCGTTACCAACGCATGCATGGTAAGAATGTATTGCAGCCCATGGGGTGGGATGCATTTGGACTACCTGCGGAAAACGCCGCCATGGAGAACAAGACCGCGCCGGCAAAATGGACCTATAGCAATATAAACTACATGCGTGAGCAGTTGCAGCGACTGGGCTTCGCCTATGACTGGAGTCGTGAGATTGCCACCTGTAACAGTGACTACTATCGCTGGGAACAATGGTTCTTCACGCGCCTGTTTGAAAAAGGCCTGGTGTATAAAAAGGAAGCCGAAGTTAATTGGGATCCTGTCGACCACACCGTGCTTGCCAATGAGCAGGTTGTGGATGGCCGCGGCTGGAGATCAGGCGCAGTGGTCGAGCGTCGCAGCATACCCCAATGGTTCATCAAGATAACGGATTTCGCCCAGGAATTGCTGGATGGTCTCGATGATCTCGAGGCCTGGCCGGAACGGGTCCGCACCATGCAGAGCAACTGGATCGGACGCTCAGAGGGAGTAGAACTGGAATTTGACGTCGTCGATGAAGATGATGACGCGCTCAAGACTTTAGCGGTCTATACCACGCGGCCAGACACATTGCTGGGAGTGACCTATGTGGCCATCGCACCTCAACACCCACTGGCAGCGAAGGCAGCTCAATCGAACCCCGCTCTGGCGGAGTTTACCGAGCAGCAAAAAAACGTCAAGGTAGCCGAAGCCGAATTGGCTATCATGGAAAAAGTCGGGATGGCCACCAATCTGCAAGCCATACACCCTGTTAGTCAACAGCGGCTGCCTATTTTTGTGGCCAATTTCGTCCTCATGTCCTATGGCTCTGGCGCCGTGATGGCGGTACCAGGTCACGATCAGAGAGACTGGGAGTTTGCAAAGAAGTACGGACTGGAAATCAAGCAGGTGGTACGACCGGCATCAGCTGCGACAGTTTGTGATCTGGAACAACAGGCGTTTGTTGACAAAGGCATCCTCATTAATTCTGGCGAATTCGATGACTTAAATTTCGAGGATGCCTTCGACGCCATAGAAGCGCACCTGCGGGCCAAGGGTAAGGGTCGGAAAACAGTAAATTTTCGCTTGCGGGACTGGGGCGTATCGAGACAGCGGTACTGGGGCGCCCCGATTCCAATCATCAACTGCGAAAGTTGTGGCGCGGTTGCCGTGCCCGACAAGGATCTTCCCGTGTTGTTACCCGAAGATATCGAATTAGATGGCAGCGGTTCACCGCTGCCCAAGCTCGCCGAATTTTACCAAGTGAATTGTCCACGCTGCGATGCTCCAGCCACCAGGGAGACTGACACTTTCGATACCTTTATGGAGTCTTCCTGGTATTACGCACGGTATGCCTGTCGTGATCAAGATAAGGCTATGCTGGACCAACGTGCAGACTACTGGTTGCCAGTGGATCAGTACATCGGTGGTATCGAACACGCGATATTGCACCTGCTGTACGCCCGATTCTTCCACAAGCTTATGCGCAATGAGGGTCTGGTCAGCTCGGATGAGCCTTTTACCAGGCTGCTGACTCAGGGCATGGTGATTAAAGACGGCAGCAAGATGTCTAAATCAAAGGGCAACACCGTCGACCCCTTGCCCCTGATCGAGAACTATGGTGCCGATACGGTGCGTATGTTTACCCTGTTCGCCTCCCCACCCGATCAATCCATGGAGTGGCAAGACAGCGGAGTCGTCGGTTGCCACAAATTCTTAAAGCGATTATGGAAGATCGTGGCTACCCACCGGCCTCTCAAACTGATTGATTTTGCGAATTTGGATTTATGCGACGCCCAGAAGCAATTTCGCTTGAAAACTCACCAGACCCGACTCAAGGCCAGCGATGACTTTGATCGCCGTCATACATTCAATACAGCCATAGCGGCAACCATGGAATTACTAAATACTCTGAGCAGGGATCTGGATGCCGGCGATAGCGATAACGATAGGTTGATCACCCAGGAGGCCCTGGAGACAATCATACTGGTGCTCGCACCCATAGTTCCTCATTTTTGCCATGTGCTCTGGCAACATCTGGGTCATGAGGGGGCGGTGATGGATGCCGCCTGGCCACTGGTGGATGAATCTGCGCTGATCCAATCCACGGTACTCATCATTTTGCAGGTCAACGGCAAGTTACGAGCCAGGATCGATGTCCAAAAAAATCTGGACCGCGATGCTATGGAACAGATCGCACTTAATCACGAGGCCATCAAAAAATATACTGCCAACGGCAGCGTGCGTAAAGTGATTGTAGTTCCCGGGCGATTGGTTAATATCGTAGTGAATTAATCCGGCAATTGAATATGATTACACTCTATCGGCTTCTCGTCTTGGGCTGCTTCTCCATTATCCTGAACAGTTGTGGTTTTAGCCTGCGCGGTAACGATGTGCTGTCGTCCAAGTTTCAGGTCATCCAACTCGACATGGAACAGCCAAACAGTGAGTTTTCTCGTTTGCTGCGGCGTTCGCTGGAAGTTGCGGATGTCACTATCGAAGCGGAGCTGTCGACGAATTCGGATTCGCCGGTGCTGCTGGTGAGAAACGAAAGGATCGTCAGTCGCCCGATTACGGTGAATCCGCGTGCGCGTGCGGCCCAGTACGAGATGCGTCTCTCCATCAATATAGCCCTGGGTAGTGCCGAGGAATATCTCATTTTTCCGGAAACACTCATGGTGGAGCGAATTTACTTCGAAGATATCGCCAATATTGCTGGTACCCAGGAAGAAGTCGAAATCATCACTGCCGAAATGCGCCGCGAACTGGTCAACCAACTAATGCGGCGACTGGAAGCAATAGAAACCTGAGGTCCCCTGCAAGCAGCCCCAATATTTTCCCTGATGAACAAGCTCAGCAATTGAAAATAAAACCCGAACAATTAACGAGAACGCTTACCAGCACCGACTCAGCCATTTACTGGCTCGCCGGCGATGAGCCGTTACTGATGCAGGAAGCCGCAGATCAGATTCGTCATCACTATCGCGGCCGCGGCTTCCTGGAACGAGACGTGTTTAACGTCGATAAAAACTTCGACTGGAACCAATTTTTCAATGCCACTGGCAATCTTTCTCTTTTCTGCGAACTGAAGATTATCGAGTTACGCCTCGGTTCGGCCAGGCTGGACGATGCTGGCAAGAACGCAATTCATGCCTATCTGCAAGATCCCAGTGCAGATTTCCTGATTCTGATTGTTGGCCCCAAATTGGATGTTGCTGCGATCAAGACCAAATGGTTCGCCCAGATTGAACAAGCTGGTGTCTTACTACAAATTTGGCCAGTTCCCAGAGAAAAGCTGTCTGGCTGGTTAAGTCAAAGACTTCTGCGGGAGGGCATTGATGCGGACCATGATGCTACCGAGCTGTTAGCGGATAAAATTGAAGGCAACTTACTGGCAGCGGTGCAGGAAATAGAAAAACTGAAACTGCTGGCGAACGCTGAAGCCGGAAGTTTGATCAAGCTGGACCTAAAAACTGTCATGCAGGTGGTTGCCGACAGTTCCCGTTACAACGTTTACCACCTCATCGATGCGGCCCTGTTGGGAGACTCGCTGAGATCTCAGAAAATGTTGTCTGGCTTGCGCAACGAGGGCTTATTTCCACTGGTAATATTAGGGGCAATCACCCGCGAGCTTCGCGCCCTGTTACCGATGCTGGAAAAGAAGGAACAGGGCCGGGGGCTAAACTCCATTATCCAATCGGCGCGAGTCTGGTTTAATCGCAAACAGGCGGTGTCGAAGGCGCTCAAGCGGATGACGGTGGCCATGATCTGGCAGTTGCTGGACCAGGCTCGCCGCATCGATCAGTCCATCAAGGGCATGTCCAAAGCAAATCCCTGGGATGAACTCAGCCTGATTCTGTTAGTCCTGAGTGGCAGCAAAACCGCCAGCATGACCAAGGCAAGCTCTGATTAATTAATCAGATGTTGCCAAGGAATTGGCAACGGCTACGAGGCCCTGATCTAATTTAATCCCCTGCGCACCAGCAGCGGCTGAATATCTGCATCTCTGCCTCTGAAGTTCCTGAACAAGGCCATCGCATTTTCGCTTCCCCCTTTGGATAACAGAGTGCGTCTAAAGTGATCGCCATTCTCGCGCAGCAAGCCGCCGTTTTCTTTAAACCATTCGACAGTATCTGCATCCAGCACCTCGCTCCAGATGTAGGAGTAATATCCTGCCGAGTAGCCGCCCATGATGTGTGAAAAATAGGGACTTCGATAACGCGGTGGAACACTATCGAGTGCGATCCCGGCAGAGCGAAGTGCCTTGGCCTCGAAAGCCATGATCTCATCCGCACCAGGCACCTGATCCGGTGACAGTTGGTGCAAGGCCTGATCTACGATGGATGCTGCCAGGTATTCGGTAGTCGCAAAGCCCTGATTAAATTTCCGCGCCGCCAGTACTTTCCCCAACAGCTCCGCAGTCATTGCTTGTCCGCTCTGATAGTGGAGCGCATAATTTGCCAGCACTTCAGGCCAGACCGCCCACATCTCGTTAACCTGGGACGGATATTCTACAAAATCTCTAGGCACACTAGTGCCTGCAAAATAGGGATACTCGACGCTTGAGAACATGCCGTGCAGCGCGTGACCAAATTCGTGGAACATCGTCGTCACTTCAGAAAATGTTAACAGAGTGGGTTCGCCTGCTGGCGGCCTGGTGATATTCAGATGATTTGCCACGATGGGTTGGGAATTAAACAACCTGTTCTGGGAGATATAAGCGTTCATCCAGGCACCACCGCGTTTACTGGGGCGCGCATAGTAATCTGCGAGGAATATCGCCAGGGTCGCCCCCTGGCTGTCATAGACTTCGAAAACCCGCACATCTTCCTGATACACCGGCAAATCTGTTCTTTCCTCGAAGCTGATGCCGTACAATCTTTCTGCGGCATAGAACACACCTTTGCGGAGGACGTTATCGAGTTCGAAATAGGGTCTTAATTCCGCCGCGTCGAATTCATAGCGTTCAGCCCGTAGCTTTTCGGCATAGAAATCCCAATCCCAGGAAGCCAGTTCGAAATCCCCGCCGTCTTCCTCAATCATCTGTTGAAGGTCTGCAGCTTCCCGTCGCGCATTTGCCGCAGCCGGTGGAGCCAGTTCCGCCAGGCGCCGATTTACAGCTGCTACGGTCTGCGCCGTCTGGTCTTCCAATATGTAGTCCGCGTGCGTCTCATAGCCCAACAGTTGTGCACGCTCCGATCGCAGGCGCAACACATTCGATAATATTTCACGATTATCAAATTCGCCACCGCGGCTGCCTCGTGACAGGGAGGTTCGGTGCATATGCTCCCTCAGGGAACGATTCTGTAAGCTGGCCAGTGCTGGCTGACCGCTGGTATTGAGCAAGGGAATGACATACTTTCCTGCCTGATCCCTGCTAATAGCTTCTTCTTCTGCGGCCGAAATGGTGGCCTCATCGAGGCCAGTCAATTCTTCTCGCGAGCCGACTACGATAGCCATTTCATTCACTTCACTTAACACATTCTGGCTGAACTGGGTTCGCAATACCGCCAGTTGCGCATTTATTTCCTTCAAGCGTTGTTGCTGAGCAGACTCGAGGGCGGCACCGGCTCGCACAAAATCCACATAGTACTGCTGCAGCAGTCGGCTCGACTCTGCATCCAGTTCCAGGCCCTCGCGCTGCTGGTAAAGCGAGTTGATACGCGCAAACAAAGCTCGGTTCAACAAAATACTGTCATTATGTGCCGCCAGAACCGGTGCCAGTTGTTGTTGCAGGGCCCGAATATCATCATTGGTATGAGCGCCGGCGAGGCTGAAAAAGACATTGCCCACGCGAGCCAGAAGTTGGCCAGACAATTCCAATGCCCGGATTGTGTTCTCGAATGTAACTGCGGCCGGTTGACCGGTTATAGCGTCGATTTCTACGGTCTGCTCGGCCATGCCACGTTCGAAGGCGGGTAAATAGTGGCTATTTTCAATTTTATCGAATTGGGGATAGTTGAGGTAGAGCGGGCTCTCGTCATAGAACGGATTTTTAGTGTCCTGGGTGCTTGTAACTGCAGTCATTACCTGATTTTCCACTACCAGATTCGTGTGATTTTCGCTGCTATCGGGCTCCGAACAGGCGATCAGTGTACAGCCAATACACAGGCTCAAAACGCTATTTCTCGTAATCATGTTCGCGGACTCATGGTTGGGAAAATGTTGCAGCGGAGTATTTCAGCTTACGCTCTGATAAGAAAGCCTGTGATTAAGAAATGTCGATATTTGCCCATCGATGACATCCTCAGCGACGAATTTGAGTGGCAAAGATCCAGACAGTCGATTCCCACTATGGGCATGTCGTCGTCAGCCTTCTGCTTTCATATTCGGCTGCCGATTTCTCACTACGGCAGAGAGGAAGTGACATCTTTTTCTAGCTGGTAAACAATATCCGCGAATTCTTCGATCTTGCCTTCGAAAGCCTGCAATGCATCTGCCAGACCCTGATTGTAAAAATAGTTACCTACTTGATGGGAGAAAAAATCCAGCAAAAATTCAGCCTCGAACCCACCAATCTCATGCTGCAGTTCTTCGGTAAAATATTTCTGAATCTTACTGACGATCTCTGCCTTGACGGAGCTGTCCAAATCGATAGTTGGCAAACTCAAGCTCCTAGCTGTACTGCCAGGTCCAGGAAGTCGCTGGCAGTATAGTCAAATTCTCCATCCGGATTTGAGTTTACGGGTCGGCCAGGTCCACGCTCAAGCGGTCGGATAACGTAGGCTGTACGCAATCCTGTGCGGGCGGCGGCGCGAAGATCACCAGGGTGAGCGGCAACCATCATCACCTGCTCTGGTTGAAGACTCAATAAATCAGCGGCCTTCAGGTAGGCTTCCGGGTCCGGCTTGTAGTGACCTGCCAGTTCTGCAGAAAGAATCGCGTCCCACGGCAGTCCGGCATTTTTCGCCATGTTGGTTAGCAGGGAAACATTACCATTGGACAAGGTTGTTATCACGAACTTGGTCTTGAGTCGGTTTAGACCTGCCACGGCATCCGGCCAGGGAGATAATCGGTGCCAGGCCCGATTGAAATGGTCTAGCTCTGCTTCACTCATTCCCTTCAGTCCATACTCCAGCACCAGGTCATCCAATATCATGCGATGTAAGTCGTCGATCTTGGTCCACGGTAAATCACCGATTCTGACTCGATTCATAGCCGGACCATAGCCCGAGCGCCAACTATCTGCGAATCTGGCCCAGTCGATGTCGTAACCCTTTCTCGCAGCCAGTAGCTGGCCTTCCCTGATGATCGAAGCCCGCCAATCCACCACGGTGCCAAACACATCGAAGGTGAGGGCCTTAATATCTAATTCGGTACCGGAATCTGCTGCGAACAGAGGACCGGGCAGCACGATCAGTCCCGAGCCAATCGACATCAGTGTCGTCGCTCTTAAAAATTTGCGTCTGCTGAAAATGGTCCTGGCTTCCGTGGAATTCATTGCTGGTGCAGTCATCGCTCTTAATCCTATTGCAGTCAGGGCTGCTGTGCTGGAAAGCGTTTTCCCAGGCTGCTTACTACTTCGACGAAACGGTAGCATATCTATTACTTAATATCAGCAACGCCACAGCTGTGGCTTCGGTCTGAAGTCTTCCTTGCAGAAATAATTGCTACTGGAAATAGACCAGCAATATGGCGACCGGGCAAACAAACTTCACATAAAATGGCCAGATTTTCCAGAACAGGCCGGATTCCACTTCAGGGCAGCCTTTCTTGAGTTCTTCCAGCACTTCATTTCGACTCCATATCCAGGCCACAAAGACGCAGAAAAATAGAGCCAGCATAGGCTGGCTGAACTCGGTGGTATAGGTCACGACCAGGTCAAAAAGAGGATCAAAATTGAACACAATAAGCAGGGAAATCACAGTGATGATCGCCGCTATGCTTAATGACGCTCTGTGTCGCTCTATGCCGTGATGTTCCACAGCATAAGCTACGGGGACCTCAAGCATGGAAATTGAAGAAGTCAGAGATGCGATAGTCATTAATACAAAAAAAGCCATCGCAACGAATATCCCTGCTACCCCCATTGTCTCAAACAGTGCCGGCAGAACGGAAACAATCAATCCAGGGCCGGCAATAAAAACACCGGTTTCGTCAAATATTTCAACCCCATTCGTCAGGGCGACATACATCGCTGGCAGAATCAGCAGACCAGCCAACACTGCGATGCCGACATCCAGCAGGGCTACCAGAGTACCAATGAATGGCAGATCTTCCTTCTCGCTGATATAGGATCCGTAGACCAGCATCGTGCCCACGCCGAGAGATAGGGAGAAGAATGCCTGGCCCATCGCGTCTACCAACAATTGTGGATCCGCTATTCTGGAAAAGTCAGGTACGAGGTATGCACGAACGCCATCCATCGCACCGGGCAGGGTCATCACATAGATAGTGAGAAGAATCAAAATGATGATCAACGATGGCATCAATCTGGACGCCCATCTTTCGATTCCGTCCTTGACTCCCGCACTAACGATCATCGCCGTTACCAGCATGAACACGACGGCGAAAATTGCATTGCGAGGCACTCCATCCAGAGTCAGCCACTGGGATGCAGATTCCAAGCCCAGCAAGCGGGTAATGGGGTCGAAGAAAAATGCAACCATCCAGCCACTGACAATGGCATAGAAGCTAAGAATGAAACTGACTGTAAGCATGCCGAGGAAGCCCACGGCGAGTCCCAAAAATTTGCTCCTGGGGCCAGTGGAAATCGACTTCAGAGCCGTCACCGCATTTGCCCTGGTGTGACGGCCGATGATCAATTCAGCCATTAGGGCAGGATAGGCCAATGCGAAAGTGAGAATAAGATAGGCTATGAGAAAGGCTGCGCCACCATTAGAAGCAGCATTGGTGGGAAAGCCCCATATATTTCCCAGGCCAACTGCCGATCCCGTCGCTGCCATCAAGAATCCAAATCTGGAGCTAAATTCACCTCTAGCTGCTGCCATCGATTATCGATCTCCCTGTCGGTTTTACCAGCTGTTATTGGTCGTAGGATTCCAGCGAAAAGCGTACTCGAGCGAGCTCGCTCAATCCTAAACCGACGTTATATACTTCAAATACTGAATCTTCTAGATTTACTTCCAGGGTGGGGATTGGTAGCTTGTTGTCCACCTTAGCCAACGCCTGGGGACTGCGATCATGAAAACTCCGGATAAGACCTTGCTGTGTATAATTCGAATTGAGCATAGGTTAAGTTCCACCATTATTCAACTTATCTGTTCATCTGCAATCAGCCGAATACACCACCGCAAGCAGGCATGGAGCGGGCATTGAAGCAATCGTACGCGATCGGCCCCAGTTGAACGAACCCCTATAATAAAGCTATAATGTGTAACTGAATCCAACCCGAATAAAGTCTATAATATTTGTCTATTCGTTCTGTTATAAAGAAGGCTGTATTGGTGCAGGCGTCAAATTATCATCCAATCGATCCTGGGAATAGAGATTCAGGACACTCTGTAAGTGCGACGACGGAACGGCGAGAGCATTCAAGCCACTCGGCGGCGATCTCGTTTGGTATCGGTGTAGATTATGGCACCAGTAATAGCGTTGCCGCCATCTTTGATGGTACTGATATTCACCTGGTGCAGTTAGAGTCAGAAGCTGTCGTTATGCCCTCGGCTACGTATGTAGATCGCAACTACAAAATAAAAACCGGGCAGGCAGCAATCGATCAGTACATAGAAGACAATGTCGGAAGAACCATCGAGCTCAGCGCTGAAGTCATAGGGGAAGTACGAACAAGCACTGGACAAATAGGCGATCATGGCTTACCGGAAGCAGCATCGACACGTAAAGTCTATGGTCAATCCTTCGTCGATGGCGGTCAACAAGGCAGATTATTCCGCGGCATAAAAAGACTATTAGGGAGCAATGAATCCAGATGGCTGATGGTGTTTGATCGCCCCTTTCGATTAGTTGCCTTGATGACTCCGCTGCTAGCTCGGATAAAGACCAGTATCGATTCACGATTAGCCGATTCTTCGCCGCCATCCGAATCGGAGGGACATGCCTGCTTAGGCCACCCTGTTAACTTTGAAGGCAGCGATACAGACGGAAACAGCAGAGCCCTGAGTTTATTGTCTGAAGCCTATGGCTACGCGAAATTCAATCGGCAATCATTTTATCCTGAACCAGTAGCTGCAGCATTGAGCTACCTGCATGCCTACCCAAACAGTGCGCAACAGACAATCCTGGCAGTAGACTTCGGCGGCGGCACATTGGATCTGTGTATTCTGAAATGCATCGGCCAGGAATTTGATGTTGTAGCAACCCATGGCATAGCACTGGGAGGAGATAAAATAGACCAACTCCTGTTCAGGGAATTGCTGTTTCCGCTTCTTGGAAAAGGAGAAATGTGGAAAAGAGCAGGAGAAGACCGTGAAATTGAAACCTTGTTTCCTTTCGAAGGATACGAGGAATTTCTGTTAAATTGGACGGTTAGCTATATGCTCAACCAGAACAAATTCACTACACCACTTATGCAGCGCATAGAAATTGCGGACGCAGCATCGCAGAAATTCCAGCGTCTGTATGACCTGATTAAAAACAATTCCAGCTATCTCGTATTTCAATCACTGAAAGATCTAAAGGCGGAGCTTTCCTCGCAACAGCTTGCGAGACTCGATATTCCTGAACTGGACATCGAATTGTCCGTGACGAGGGCACAGTTCGAGCAATTAGTAGCGGGGATTTTGGAGAAATTTCAAAGCGCGATCACCCATCTCCTGACTCACGCCAATCTGAGAGCCGTCGATATTCAACTGGTCATTCGCACCGGCGGGTCTTCACTGATACCTGCGGTCAAGCACATCCTTGAGAGCCAGTTTCCAGCTAAGGTAGTCGAGCACGACCCCTTTACCAGTGTCGCTACAGGCTTGGCTATAGCAGAATTTCAGGGCCTGGGGGAATTGCAAGCTGAGCAGCGGCAGCTTAAGCAATCACAATAAGCCATCTGCCGAGATCAGAGAACGGGTACGATTATGAATTTGATACTGTATGCAATCCCTTTCTTCTTCCTGCTGATTCTTCTGGAATTTACTTATGGCGTGCTCAGAAGGCGCAACACCTATCGCATCAACGACACTATCAACAGCCTTTCACTGGGCAGCCTCAGCCGCTTGCAGAGCCTGGTTGTGCTCGGATTTTCCGGGCTCATATACGAATTTATGGTCGCCCGCTATCAGTTAGGCCAGTTAGCGGACGACCAGTTGTGGGTCTGGCTTAGCTGCTTCCTGTTGTATGACCTCGCCTACTATTGGAAGCACCGCTTCGGCCATGAAGTCGCCTTGTTCTGGGGCTCCCATGTCGCCCACCACCAGAGTGAAGACTACAATCTGGGCACGGCGTTGCGCCAGACCAGCATCGATTTTTACGGATTCCTGTTTTACCTGCCCTTCTTCGTACTGGGATTTCCTGCAGAAATTCTGTTTACGGTGGTGAGTCTGAATCTGATCTATCAGTTCTGGGTTCATACTGAGCATGTGCCCAAGCTTGGAATATTGGAGTGGTTGTTCGTCACCCCTTCTAATCACCGCGTACATCATGCGCGCAACAAGATTTATGTCGATAGAAACTACGGCGGCGTATTTATAATCTGGGATCGGTTATTCGGCAGTTTTCAGGAAGAATTAGAACAAGAAGCGGTCATATTTGGGCTCAGAAAACCACTTAACAGCTGGAATCCAGTCTGGGCCAATGTGCATGTCTACTGGCGCCTCATTCAGGACTGTATTAAGGTGCCCGGGTTCAGCAACAAAATAAAAATCTGGCTGAAACCTCCGGGGTGGCTACCGGACTCGATGAAAAGCTCCTGCAAACTACGGAGTCAGAAAACAGGTCTATCGACCAGATTCGATCCGCCGTTATCAGATTTCTCTAAAGGCTATTGTGTCGTTCAGTTTGTAGTAACAGTTGGATTGAGCCTGACCGTATTAATCAATCTTAATGGCTGGAATTATACGACCACCACCATAGCAGTGTTCTTGTTAACCTATAGCTACTACGTCCATGGCGTGTGGCTGGAATCACGGCCAAACGCCCTCGGCCACGAAAGCGTCCGGCTGATGTTATTGCTGCTAGCGATGCCTTTTACGGACTTTCCCATCGTGCCTCGTACCACACTAATGGCCTTCGCGGCAGCATCCCTGTTGCTGCTTCTGATCTCGGAGCAAAGAAAACCTACTAACGTTACTACCTAGCATCGCAGCATATAAAAAAGCAGTCGGGTATGGCGTACTGCACTGAATTCAATGGGAACTGCGAGCGATGGCTTAGTGGGGCCTGTTGACTCGGCCATCAATGCGCCGCACCAAGTGACAGAGGGAGAACCCGCTGACAGATATCCCTGTCATCGGAAAATTCATCGGCTTCTCTGGATGCAGAGATCTTCCTGGGGGAATCACTCTAAGGGAGCAAGCCGCTGAGATACTAAGGGGCCACTCACCCAGCAGGTAGCACACGGGCATTACTGAACTTCATGTTTTGTGTAAACTAAATTTTCAATAAATAGTGAATATAATCTCGTTGCGAAAATACCCCTGGCTACGAGTTATATTGCTTTTTCTAAATTCGTATTAAGGGGAACTCATACAGCAATTCTCCGTGCACAGGGTTTCGTAATTCAAACTGTGCCTGATGGGCCTTAGCCAGCGCCTCGGTGAAAGTGCTGCCGTCTTCGAGGTTACTGATTATGAACACAACTTTGCCGCTAATACTGCGTAGCGGAGGTATTTCCAATGGAATCAACAAATATTCCGCGCTTTCGCTGAGCATTCCCTGCACGGTCGCTTCGACACTCAGGCTGGAACCGGGAATTTCGGAACGGACAGCTCTGAACAAGGCGCTTTCGTTGTTCCCATCTGTCATGCGCAGAAACACATTCACCTGCTTTGTGAATAACTCTCGATTGCTCACCGTGATGGTAGGTGTGTAGATGGGATAGCTGAAACCGACCTCAATGATACCGTTGCTGGAGCTGTCGGTGATGAGTTGACTCTGAAGTTGTTCTGCCGTCACCCCCAACCCAGCCTGAGCAGGCAGCAATAGCAGATAATAAATAAAGCCAGGTATTATCGCGGGCGCACAAACAGCTAAGGAATAGGCGCCAGGTTTCCCAGCAAAAATCGGATTGAAGGGATACACGGCGACAAGCGCAGCGACTATAGCCACGCTCAAGAAGAGCGCTCTGACGAGCAGCGATTCGCTACCGAGACGGGAAGCATTCTGGGAAATAAAAACGACCGTGACTGTTGCTACGAGCAATGCAGCCACACAAATAACCACCTGTCGTAAGCTTATATTCATTACTAGGGCGCCAGGGAACAGGCAACGATCAGGATACTTGTTCTCCCTGAGCCTGCCTATCAGCATGATAAGAAGATCTGACCAATGGACCACTGGCAATCTGTTTGAAACCGAGCGCCTCACCAAACTCGCGCAACGCATCGAACTCATCAGGGTGTACAAATCGTTGGACTCGCAGGTGGTCCTTACTAGGCTGCAGATACTGCCCCAGGGTAATCATATCTACACTATGGTTGCGAAGATCTGTCAGCACTGCCTTGACTTCCTCGATGCTTTCACCGAGACCAAGCATTAGCCCGGACTTCGTTGTCACCTCAGCCCGGCGCATTTTGTAGGCGGCCAGCAGATCGAGTGACCACTGATAATCGGCTCCCGGTCGGGCCTGTTTATAGAGGCGGGGCACGGTTTCCAAGTTGTGATTGAACACATCCGGCGGCGTTTTTTCCAGTATATCCAGTGCTATTTTCATACGCCCGCGAAAGTCCGGCACCAACACCTCTACCTGAATACCCGGATTCAAACGCTGTGTTTCGGTAATGCACTTCGCGAAATGTGCTGCACCACTGTCTTTTAAATCATCCCGATCGACGGAGGTGATGACCACATAGCGCAGACCCATTTCCTTGATCGCTCGTGCCAGCTCCGTGGGTTCGTGTTCATTCAGGGGGCGGGGCTTGCCATGCGCGACATCACAAAATGGGCAGCGCCGCGTGCAAATATCGCCCATCACCATGAAAGTAGCGGTACCGTTACTGAAACATTCACCCAGATTCGGGCAGGAAGCTTCTTCGCAGACCGATGCCAGCTTATGCTCTCTTAACTTCCGCTTGATGTAACTGATCTTGGGAGAAACAGGAATTTTGACTCGAATCCAGTGTGGCTTGGGTGGCAATTCCGTGCTCGGTATCACCTTAACAGGGATACGCCGCACTTTGTCTGCGCCCCTCAGCTTTTCCCCCTCCACCAATGCCTTGCGTCGCTTAGGTGTTGCCATTAATTGCTCTTTCCCACGATTTTAAAGAGTAAAACTCCTGATATCCCAACTCGGCAAGTAGTTTGTTCGCCACAACTTCACTGGCTCTGCGCATCAATGAATCACGATCCGTAATCAGATCGGCAATCTGGCTTACCTCCAGATTCTCGAAGCCGCAGGGATTGATATTGGCAAAGGGCGATAGATCCATGTCGACATTCAGACTCAGACCATGGTAGCTCCACCCATTCTTGATACGTAATCCCAAGGCCGCCATCTTAGCATCATTCACGTACACCCCAGGGGCATTTACCTGGGTGGCAGCGTCGATCCCAAATTCCTGCAATGATGCAATAAGCGCCCGCTCGATGAGGTCAACCAAATCCCTGACACCGATCTTTCTTCGCCTCACGTTGAGCAGGAGGTAGCCTACCAACTGGCCTGGCCCATGATAAGTGACCTGACCCCCTCTATCGATTTGCAGCACCGGGATATTACCCGGATTGAGGATGTGCTCTTCTTTGCCTGCCTGACCCTGGGTATAAATCGGCTTATGACTGAGCAACCAGATCTCGTCAGCACGCGTGCCATCGGCATTCTCTACCAAATACCTCATGGATTTCCATATCGGTTCGTACTCCTGCAGGCCGAGTCGACGAACCAATAATTCCGGGAGCTGTTCCGATGAGGAAGGAGATGCTGCGGCTTGAAACCATTTATAATCGCTTAACAGCACCGAGTAGACTCCCTACAAAACCATCTTTACACTTTCGATGGTTTTTAGATCCAGGAACAGCTTGCGTAATTGATCTTCACCTGTCGCCATAATCGTGACACTGATGGACAGGTAGTTTTGCTGCTTGCTGGGATGTATCTGGATTAGATCGGCTGATATCTTGCCCGCGTGTTTTTCGAGTACGGCAATAACTTTCTGTTCATAGCCTGCAGTCGCCTTGCCGATGACTTTAATAGGATAAGAACAGGGAAACTCGATTCTGGGAGCTTCCTGATTACCTGAATCTTGCTCAGCAGCCATGAAGTAGCTGGTTCAATCCGAGAACAGGTCACTGAAAAATAAGCTTAACCAATCGATGAAGCGCTTTAACATGCCGCCTCGTTCGACTTCTTGCATGGCGATCACATCACCATGATAGAGGATGTCGTTATTGAGTACGACCCTGACGACACCCATGACCTGAGATTTATCCAACGGCGCCCTGATGATTTCATCGACGTCGACGGTAGCAGTCATCGCCTCAGCCTGACCCCGGGGGATAGTGATATAAACTTCTTCGCTAATACCCAAGTCGACAGCATTTTGCTTGCCGGAGAAAACCGGTACATTGGTAAGAATTTGATTGGCATCGTACAACTTGTGGGTTTCGAAATATCGAAAACCATAAGTGAGCAGCTTTTGGGTCTGGATCGCACGCGCCTCTTCGCTCGCCGTACCCATGACTACAGAAATCAGACGCATACCATCGCGTTCGGCTGATGCTACCAGACAATAGCCTGCAGCATCTGTCCAACCCGTTTTCATGCCGTCGACGTTGCGATCACGAAATAACAGCGTATTTCGATTCGATTGCCGTATATCGTTATAAGTGAACTCGCGCTCCGCATAGATAGGATAGTATTGCCCGTGCCTTGTAATGGTCGCTCTTGCCAAGATAGCCAAGTCACGGGCGGACATGGTGTTGTAGTACAACTCGGTATCGAGACCGCTGGAATTCATGAAGAAGGAAGAAGTCAGTCCCAATACCTCACTGTACTGATTCATCATGTCGGCGAATGCCTCTTCGCTACCCGCAATGTGCTCGGCGATGGCGACGCTGGCATCGTTGCCAGATTGAATAATGATGCCTCTCAGCAAATCCCCGACGCTGACCCGGGTATTGACGCCAACGAACATCTTCGAGCCTTCCATGCGCCAGGCTTTTTCGCTGATATGAACTTCGTCATCGAGACGCAGGTTGCCTGAGAGTATTTCTTCCACCGCAATATATGCTGTCATGATCTTCGTCAAACTCGCCGGCGGCAGCGCCTCATCGGCGTTTTCCTCGACGATGATATGGCCGGTTTTCGCATCGAGCAAAATGTAACTGGTAGCAGCAATCTCTGGCGCCCGCGGAATAATCGCCGCCGCGGCGAGAAGTAAATTAGTTGAGAAAATCGCCAGCAAGGCGAGTACCAGGCAGATGATCATACGCCAGGGGCGAGTCATGAAATGCATGAATTCGATCTTTAATAACATAAGGAAATCCGTCCAGGGAGGCTCTGATTATAAAAAGTTAATGTCGAAACGGGAAGTGAGGAATCAAATGTGACATCAATCAGCGAGAGCCGATTACTCGGACACAGTGTACGGACTTCCCAAGTTTGCAGCAACTACACTTTGGCTAATATGCCTGATTTCACCCGGGTCAGTCACCGGCCCCACCCGTACACGATGTAGTACGCCGTTGGTCTGGCTCTCGACCGAGCGAATTATCACCGGCTTATCGGTTAGCTGGCGCAATTGCCGGGAAAGTTCCCGCGCCCTGCCCAGGTCTGAAAAGGCACCAACCTGTATATATTTTCCAACCCTGGCGGGGGCTGGTAGTGACTGGGAAACTGAGCCCGCTGCGCGAGCCGAAGATCTGTCTAGCGCCCTGCCGTCGGCAATAATGGCATCAAGCTGCACCCTGGCCGTGCCGCGATCGGCATAACCCAATTTGAGCGCGGCGGCGTAAGACAGATCGATGAGCCGGTTGCCGTGAAACGGGCCCCTGTCGTTTACCCGCACGATGATGCTTCTATTATTATCCAGGTTGGTAACCCGCAGGAAGCTCGGTATGGGCAGGGATTTGTGCGCCGCCGAGGCCTGGTACATATCGAACACTTCACCATTAGAAGTTTTATGGCCATGAAACTTCTCGCCATACCAGGAGGCGATTCCTCTCTCGCTATAACCTGCCTCAGTGCCGAGCACATGATAGGTCTTGCCTAGCACCGTGTAGGGGCTCCGGTTGCCAGCCATGGTTCGTTGCAGTGGCTGGGGAATAACCTCTGCAATCTCCGCCACCCTCAGATTGGCGGAGGGGGCTCTGTCCTGCTGGATGCTGTAGCGACTACTGCCAGCTCCCGAAGAGGGGTTGGGTGTAGAGCTACAGGCCGCAATCGAACCGAAAACGGCTATAAGCGAGATGACTCTCAGTATGGCTTTAAACATGGTTAGCCTATGGCGCGGTGGCAGACTGTCGTTTTGGAAAATGCTTGGGAAGATAACTAAATAACGTCCAATTCACTGATATTTTTAACTTTTTCACGGCAACAATCAGGTTCATACAGCCGTCGCCACAGCATCTTCTGCCTCCATCACCTGATTTCTTCTAATTTAATTAATGTTTTCAGTGAGTTAACGAAGCTTAAGCCGACTTCCGGTTTGAATCGACATGAGTAGACCAAAGCCTATGAAGAGCGTGACTATAGAGGTGCCACCCCTGCTCATTAAGGGCAGCGGCACGCCAATAACCGGCAGCAAGCCCGACACCATGGCCATATTTACAAAAACATAGAGGAAAAACGTCAGCGTGATACTGCCCGCCAATAGCCTACTGAATATGTCCTCCGCGCAATAGGCGATGTAGCAGCCCCGAACCAGCACAAATAAATAGAGGCTGATGAGGAATAGAATACCTAACAGGCCGAATTCTTCGGCTAGTACGGCAAGAATGAAATCGGTATTACTCTCGGGAATGAAATCCAGGTGAGACTGCGCCCCCAACGTGTAGCCCTTGCCATAAATGCCCCCGGATCCAATAGCGATCTGCGATTGGATGATATTGTAGCCGGCGCCGGTAGGATCGCGGTAAGGGTTGAAAAAAGTCAGAATTCTATTCTTCTGGTGCTCCTGCGCCAGGAACAGATACCAGGCCGGCGACACCATTAACAGCGCCAGGGTGCCCCCGATGATTATGCGCCAGCGAATGCCAGCCAGCAAAACCACGAAGATGCCCGACATAGCTACCATGATGGCGGTGCCAGCATCGTTCTGGACGATGATGAGAGCCGTCGGCACTAGAATCATAACGGCAGACCAAAACATGTGCTTGAAACTGGGAGGCAGTGGGCGACTGGCCAGGTACCAGGCAATCAACATGGGAACTACAAATTTCATCAGCTCTGAGGGTTGAAAGCTGGGCAATCCTGGAAGATCCAGCCAGCTCTTGGCGCCATTGGCTTCCACCCCGATCAGTAAAACAACACCCAGCAGCGCAATTCCCCCTGCATACATGGAGGGCGCCCAGCTTCGGAAAAATTGGACATTGAACTGAGCCACGATAAACATAACGACGATACCTACTATCATCGTCAGAGCCTGGCGCTGGACTACCTCCTGGTCGCGACCGCTGGCACTGAAGAGGATAAATAACCCGAAAGCGCAGAGCAGGAGCAAGCCGACCAGCAAGGGGGGATCGGTGTGTATGCGGCGCAAAAAAGACCGGGATTTAACAGCCACCGAACCAAGACCACTGAACTGCCGCATGAAATCTTTATCGGCCATCGACCTGGCTGATCAAGGTGTCTGCTGCCGAACGCATGGCGGCAAAATCAATTTGCAGAATATCCAGTAAATATGTGTCGATGACTTGTTTGGCGATGGGACCGGCGACGCTGCTGCCATGTTCACCATTTTCCACGAATACGGCGACCGCGATCTGCGGTGAAATCTGGACGTTCTCAGTCGGGGCGAAGGCGATAAAGAGACCGTGATCCTTGTTTAAATCCGATACTACGATATCTGTACTCTGTAATATTTTCTGACTGATACCCACCACCTGTGCCGAGCCTGACTTGCCTGCCATCTTGTAAGACATGTCGCGATCCGCCATCGCGATTGCTTCGTAGGCAGTGCCATTGTCTCTGAAGGCGTTGGAATACGGTCGATGTACCACCATCGTCATCGCCTCTTCCATGTAGCGCCAGTAGTCAGGGTCATTCAGCATTACATCGGGCACGGCGTTTCCAATATCTGCCTCGAACGCTTGTCCTTCAATTTCTTTAAGCATGCGGGGCTGTACCACTTTACCCTTATTTGCAATTATCGAAACAGCTGTCGCCAACTGCAGCGGCGTCGCCCACATATAGCCCTGTCCAATCGAAGAATTTATGGTATCACCGGGATACCAGGGCTCACCACGGCTAGCCATCTTCCACTCGCGGGAAGGCAAAACACCGGTGCGGGCATAAGAGATGTCCAGCGCAAAATTTTCGCCAAACCCAAATTGAGACATGAACTGGTGGATGGTGTCGATGCCCATACGATTGCCCAGGGCATAGAAGAAAGTATCGCAGGATTGATATATGGCCTTCTGCAAATTCGTATGGCCGTGGCCGCCGCCGATTGTGGTGCGAAGGGTATAATCGCCCCACCGGTACGAAACCCCTGGCAGTCTGAAATAGCCAGGATCTTCAATAGTGAATTCATAGTCTACCAGGCCATTATGGAGACCACTTAAACCCAGGAATGGTTTAATTGTTGACCCCGGCGGATAGGGGTTGGTGCTGCGATCGAACAGCGGTGTATTAACTTCATCAGTGACCAACACCTTGTAATCCCTGCTGCTTATACCAGTAACAAATAAATTAGGATCGAAGCCGGGTTTACTGACCATTGCCAGTATGCCTCCGGTCGTTGGATCGATGGCGACGATGGCGCCACGAAATTCCCCCAAGGCCCGTTCTGCTACAATCTGTAATCGGCTATCCATATGCAAGGTAATATTCTTGCCCGCCACAGAATCGCTTCGATCCAGCGTTCCCATAACCTGGCCCCGGTTATTTTTTTCCACAATTTCATAACCGACGATTCCATGCAGCAGTTCTTCGTAAGTTCTTTCGATGCCGGTCTTGCCAATATGGTTGGTGCCACCATAATTCTCACGATCGGCATCGCTCATGCCTTCCAATTCGTCACGGTTTATTTCAGACACGTAACCAACTGAATGTGCAGTTAGTGCAGCTAGTGGATAGCGTCGAACGAATTGATGCTCGATAGCGATGCCTGGCAATTTGTGGCTATTTACCGCGACTCGAGATTTTTCCCCCTCTGATAACACATAACGCAGCGGCACCGATGAAAATGGCACACGATTACGGAGCATCCTGTTATTGAATTGCTCTACATCATCTTCGTTAAGCCTGATCAGGGTACTGAGATAATTCAGAGTAGCGTCCATGTCTTCAACCCGTTCGCGAACCACAGTCAGATTGAATATGGGCTGGTTATCCGCTAACAGTTCTCCGTTGCGATCAAAGATGAGACCGCGGGCAGGCGGGATATACTGGGAATGAATACGATTGTTATCAGAGCGGGCCGAAAAATAGTCATGTTGGAATACTTGCAGATTCACCAATTTGGCGATCAGCGCTCCGAAAAGCAAGGCGATAAAAACAGCCGCTACGGCCAGGCGCCGGTCGAACAGGACCCGTTCCGCTTCATGGTCTTTTAGTTGCCATTTAGCTGTCATAGTGCGAATAGATTTCGGTAGTAGTTCAAATTACCCGGCCTTGCTGATTAAGGTAATCGGCTTGAGAAAAACCCTCTAAAGTCTGTTTAGGGCCAGATTTAGACAATCGGCGAGAAAAATAGTTTAGATCAGCAGAAAACCAGCATTCTAGCGCACTATTGGATAAATTTTTAGCAAGTAGGTCGAATTTTCACGAGCGGGGCCTACGAAATGGACGGATCGGGTCCATGACGGATAATCTATTTACGGTGGTAGGGGTGACCCTTCAGCACGCAGGAGGCTCGATACAATTGCTCGACAAGCAGTATTCTGACAAGAGGATGAGGAAATGTTAACTCTGACAATGACCAGCACTCATCGGCCCGTGCTCGGCACTGCCCACTTAAACCGTCCGGGCCACCGACAAGAAAACTGAGATTCCTCGCTTGCAGTTTCATTTCGTCGAGGCGTTGCGCCAGGCTTGCGGTGTCCAGGGTCTTGCCCTTGACGTCCAGAGCTACGAGGAAATCATCCCTGTGCACATGTGCCAGCAGTGCCTCGCCTTCTTTCTCCACACATTGATTAATAGTCCTGGATTTGCTGCGGCGTTCCAAAGCAACTTCGGCAATTGAAAATCCCAACTCCCTCGATATGCGTTTCTCATATTCTGCGATTCCCTGCTGCACCCATTGCGGCATCCTGCTGCCCACTGCAATCAGCCGAACTTTCATGCAGGATGGTTCTCGACTCGTTTTTCTCCGGCTTTTTCTGCAGCGGATTTATCTAAACTAAAATTCCATAATTCTTCCAGGTTGTACAGTGCACGAACCGGGGCCGTCATAATGTGTACAACCACGTCTCCCAGATCGACCAATACCCATTCAGCCTGCAGGCGGCCCTCTACTCCAATGATTTTCACATCCGACTCTCTCGCTCTCTTCACGGTGGAATCGGCGAGAGCTTTTATGTGCGTATTTGAGGTCCCCGTTACGATCACCATGAAATCAGTAATCGAGGTGAGTTTCGAGACACCTATACAGCGAATGGATTGCCCTTTCATGTCTTCCAGGGCATCGACGACGAGGGCGGATACTCTTTTACTTTTCAACCGGTTTACCTTTATTAATTTCTGTTTGGTTAATTTTTCTTGCGTTCACTATTTGGCGTAAAGATTATTAGATCTGATGTAGTCGATTACATTCTCATCCAGCATTGCTGACAGATCTACATTCATCGCCAGCAACTTCCTGACCTTGGTCGAGGAAATATCAAAGCTAAAATCATCGAGGACCATGATCCTGCCACTATCGGTGTGGAATAATTCCTCAGTCGAAGCTACCAGGCTGTGTTCGAATTCAGGCGCCGCAATGACATCCTCCGAGATCATGATACCGGGTCTGGCCAACACCAAAAAGTGGCATAGTTCCAGGAGCTGGTGCCACCTGTGCCACTGTGGAATCGTATTGAATGAATCGACTCCCAGTACCAGCACCAGTGCACAGTCGCCTGCGTTTGTCTTTAGTATTGCCAGGGTATCGACCATATATGAGATGCCGGTTCTGTCGATCTCTATTGGATCGACCCGAATTCCAGGCTCATTACGAATAGCTAACTCGATCATGTGCAGACGATGCTGTGGGCCAATCTTTGCCGGGCGTCGATGATTCGGAGTCTGACAAGGGATCATCCTTAGCTCATCCAGTGCCAGTTTCCGTAGCGCGCATCGTGCGGCTTCCACGTGCCCGTTATGTACGGGATCGAACATACCGCCAAGCACGCCAATTCGATAGCTCATTTTCGGATATGGCCGTCTCCAAGCACGACATATTTCTGCGAGGTGAGACCTTCCAGCCCAACCGGTCCCCGTGCATGCAACTTGTCCGTCGAAATGCCGATCTCTGCACCCAGTCCATATTCGAAACCGTCTGCAAATCGTGTGGATACATTGACCATGACCGAACTGGAGTCTACTTCGCGCAGGAATCGCTGGGCGCGACTTATGTCCTGGGTCATGATGGAGTCTGTGTGCTTGGAACTATACCGATTAATATGGGTGATAGCCTCATCGAGGCCAGCCACGATTTTTATGGACAAGATGGGTGCCAGGTATTCGGCAGCCCAATCTTCTTCAGTAGCGGCTAATGCGGCCGCGACGATTTTCCGGGTTTTCTCACAGCCCCTCAACTCGACGCCAAGCTCCAGATATTTGTTCGCAAGTCCAGGCAAAAACTCATCGGCTACGGAATCCGCAAGCAATAGAGATTCCAATGTGCAGCAGGTGCCATAGCGTTGAGTCTTGGCATTAATCGCGACCGCTGTGGCTTTTTTCAGATCGGCACCGTCATCGACATAGAGATGACAGTTACCATCGAGATGTTTAATCACCGGCACCTTTGCCTCAATACTCACTCGCTCAATCAGTCCCTTGCCACCACGGGGGATAATGACGTCGACAAATTCAGCCATAGTGATAAGTTTGCCCACCGCACCCCGGTCAGTTCTATCCAAAACCTGGACCACGTGTTTACTCAGACCTGCTTGTTCCAGGCCAACGGCGATACAGGCGGCGATAGCCTGATTGGAGTGAATCGCTTCCGAGCCACCTCGCAAGATCGTTGCGTTGCCGGACTTCAGACAGAGACTGGCAGCCTCGCAGGTCACATTAGGTCGAGACTCATAGATAATCCCCACCACGCCAAGAGGGACCCGCATTCGACCCACCTGGATGCCGCTGGGGCGGTACTTCATATCTGAAATTTCACCCACGGGATCGGGCAGTGCAGCGACCTGGTGCAAGCCGTCTATCATGGCGCCGATGCGCGCAGGTGTCAGCTCCAGCCTGTCCATTAGCGCGTCGGCCAGCCCCTTGTCTGTACCCGCCTGAAGATCCAGTCGATTTGCCGCCAGCAAGTCCTCGCGGCTGGCGTCAACGGCGTCGGCGATAGCTATCAGCGCCGAGTTCTTCGCGGCCGTGCTCGCCTTACCGATTTCCCAGGAGGCGGTACGGGCCTGCGCACCCAATTCAAGCATGTATTGTTCAATATCAGTCATCTTCTATCTGTTCTACCTGATACAGCTAGCCAGCATGCATCTCGGCTCCACTCATCAAGCCCAGTAACCCAGGTCTCCACAGGCCTTGAAAGGGGATCGCTGGTGCTGGGGTCTGAATAAAGAAGTCGCGGATTATACCTCAATTCCACCGCAAACGAGCCTTCTGATGGACAGATGGTGATCCTTGCCATTATGCTCAAGGGGTCGATTAAGGGTGAAAACACATGGATAACACGCAAGAACTGACAGAAACTCAACTTAAGGCAACCGTACGTCAGGCCCTGATACCTATTTCCGTTTTGGTCTTCTTGCTGTCTCTATCCGTCTATTTGTTTGGTGAAGATTCGAGTTATGGCCCGAACCAGATCGCCCTGTGTGTCGGCACCATCGCTGCCGCCCTGGTGGGTTGGAAAAACGGACAAGACTGGAAACAGCTCGAAAGCGCTATGGTCTCCGGCATTACCATCGCCATCAAACCGATTATGATTTTATTCAGCGTCGGCTTGCTGATCGGCAGCTGGATTCTGTCGGGCACCGTGCCAACGATGATCTACTACAGCCTGTTGATGCTCGACCCCTCCATCTTTTATGCTGCCAGTTGTATTATCTGCGGCCTGATCGCACTGAGCATTGGCAGCTCCTGGACCGTAGCCGGCACGGTTGGCATTGCTCTGATCGGTGCTGCCGCCGGCATGGGTGTGTCGACCGAGGTGACCGCCGGCGCCATAATCTCCGGCTCCTATTTCGGTGACAAGATGTCGCCGCTGTCTGAAACCACGAATCTGGCACCCGCCGTCGCCGGCACCGATTTGTTTTCACACATCGGCCACATGGTCTGGACCACCTTCCCTAGCATCATTGTTGCCCTGATCCTGTACACCATCATCGGTTTTAATATTGACAGCAGTGCCAGTGCCGATGATCTGACGATTACAATGAGACTGATAACGGAAAATTTTACGATCAATCCCCTGATGCTGCTGCCGATCGTTGCATTGTTGGTAATGGCGCGGAAAAAAATGCCACCGATACCTACGATACTGGTCGGCGCACTCATTGGCATAATTCTGGCGCTGGTATTTCAAAGCAGCGCCATCTTGAGCCTGGCTGGAGACACCCCCAATTTGCTGTTGGGCTTGTTCAAAGGTGTGTGGCAAACCCTGTTTGACGGTTTTGTCCTCAACAGCGGCAATGCCACGCTCGATGACCTGATGACCCGGGGTGGCATGAGTTCCATGCTCAATACCATCTGGCTGGTATTATGCGCGCTGATGTTCGGCGCGGTCATGGAGCACACCGGTTTGCTCCAATGCCTGGTCGACTATGCATTGTCCTTCGTCCACAGCACCGGCAGCCTCATTGCCACCACGGTAGCCACCTGCATAGGCGCCAATCTCATCACCTCCGATCAGTACATCGCCATCGTGCTACCAGGGCGCATGTATAAAATGGAATATCAGATTCGAAATCTGGATCCGAAAAATCTGTCCCGCACACTGGAGGATGCGGGTACGGTGACTTCTCCCCTGGTACCATGGAATACTTGTGGTGCGTATATGAGTGGCACACTCGGTGTCGCTACGTTCGCCTATCTACCGTATTGTTTCTTCAATTTTCTTTGTCCGGTGTTGGCGATTATCTACGGCTTTATGAATATCAAAATCGCTCCGGTTCTCACGGAACAAACTGCCTGAGGCGCTACCGGAGAATCTCCCCCGCTTGCCGGGCTTTTAGTACCGCCATAAATTGAATCAAGTAAATGCCGGCGTTCTCCAACAGGAGATCGCCGGTGGTTTTCGTCAGAAGTGTTTCAAGCTGTTCACAGCCGTCTCGATCATGGCGCATCAAAATATCCAGATGGCAATTGTGAAAGTCCCACAGGCGTTGTATTGAGAATCCTCGTTCGTGCAGTTCATGCCAACGGCCCATGGCGAGGACACGCTTGATGAAATTTTCTCGCCGGACGTTATCACTTAAACTGCATTCTTCCTCGCAGGGCAGGCCAGGAAAGTTCTGCATGGTTTTACCAGCATACACGCCAATGCCATCGAGCCCAGGCGCTAATTCACCCCAGACTTTGACTCCCGCCATACCACAACTAGGGGAACCCTGCTTGAAGATGTATCCGCAAAGATTCTGATGCCAGCTTCTTTGCCCGTCCGCACAATTGCCCAGTGCACCGGTGTAGTCAGTGGCGGCGTCATCGATGGCAATGCAACGAATATCATGGGACTGTTTGCGAGTCAGACGAATCGGTGTTCGCGGCACGCCCAGGCCAATATCAATCTCGGGGCAGAAGCTGCGAAATTCGAAATACTCTGCCAGCGTCCCCATAATATGAGAATTGGCCTTGTGTCCACCATCGTAGCGAACCGCTTCACCGAGCAGACAACTGCTAACGCCCACAGTTAACTTCGTGACCCCGGCATTCTCCTTGAATTCACTCATCCGACTGGCTTAGTGATTTCAAGGTGTCGAGATCGAGTTGCTGGCTTAACAGGGCTTCCTTGTCTGCCTTGCCCAGTTGCTTTATGGCGTACTCAATTTTTAATGCTGCCGATCTACTGCCCACGGTGGTCGAGAAGGCGATCGTCAGGGGTTGCTTGCCACGGAGAGATTTTGCGCCTTTGCCCTTGCCGTCAGTATCCCGGTGCTCGGCCAGGCGCCGCGACACATCCGTGGTGATACCGGTGTACAGGCTGCCGTCTCCGCAACGGATCAGGTAGATATACCAGCAGTCCCTGGATTCACTCACGGAGGTAGTTCATCCCGGTGAGAGTCATCTGCTTAGCCTGGAGTAACTATTGCTGCCGGTGTTAAGCATTTTGCTCAAGATGCCAGTTGTCATCGCGCAGCACCACTCGACCTTCCCGTTGCAGCTTGATCAGGTGCGCCAGCAGTGTTTTCTTCGCCCAGATAATTAAATGTTCGGCCACATCGTCGTAAACAGACAGTACCAGGCTGTCCAGGTGACAGGCGCCTAGCTTCTCCAGGCGATCGACAACTTTCTGTTCCCGGCGCAGGCGATGGGATATAAGACTTGCCAACTCGGCCTGGGGGTTGTCCATGATATCGCCGTGACCGGGAGCCAGATAACGCAGAGGCAAGGTCTGCAAGTGATGCAGGGAATCGAGATAGGCCTCCATGTCACCGTCCGGTGGTAGAATTACCGAGGTCGTACCCTGCAGTACATGATCACCGGTAAACAGCATTTGCTCGTCCTCCAGCAGGAAGCAAATGTGATTAGAGACATGTCCAGGGCTGTGGATGAGCCGCACCGAATATTCTTCGGTGTCGATGATGTCACCATGATGCCATTCCCGCGCCGGGTGAAACGAGCTGTCATGACCGGAAACACCGGGCGCAGGTAGGCCAACCAGTTCTGCACCTGTTGCCTGCTGCAGACGCGCTGCGCCGGGGGAATGATCTTTGTGGGTATGGGTGACGAAGATATAGTCCAGCTTGGCAGTACCGATGGCCGCCATGAAGCTATCGAACTGTAGCGCATCTTTCGGACCCGGATCCAGCAACGATAGAGAGCGAGTCCCGATCAGGTAGCTGTTGGTGCCAGGACCGGTCATTGCCCCTGGATTACGACCCAGTATTCGCCTAACCGGGACCTGGGTGTCGGCTACCGTGACCGGGACACCCGGCTGAAATTCCACCATCAGCAGATTTCCTTGGATAAAAATCGCATCATAACCTGTCGCCGCAAATGACCAAACAAAAGCCGGATAATAAGTGGAATTTCGATGTGAATCGGGACATAATTGCCCGCCTTGAAAAACCCTTGATTCGACAGCGTCGGCAGGTCGACTGCGGTTTCACAATAAGGGTTCCATCTTAAGCCAGGACCACAGCATTTGCAGCCGATACGTCTGCGGAAATATAACACGCTTGCATCAGAAAACCGGCAGGAAATAAAACATGCACAGAATTCAAACCTTCAATCAGATCGCCTCACGGGGTCTGGACAGATTCCCCAAACAGAGCTACAAGGTCGATGCCAAGCTTAGCGAGGCCGAAGCGATCCTGCTGCGCAGCTACAAGATGGACGCGGCTACCATAAATCCCGAATTAAAGGCGGTGGCCCGGGCCGGCGCAGGAACCAATAATGTCCCGGTAGACGCGTGCACGGATCGGGGCGTCGTCGTTTTTAATACGCCTGGCGCCAATGCCAACGCCGTGAAAGAACTGGTGCTATGCGGTCTGCTTTTGGCATCCAGAGGCATCGTGCCGGGAATCGGTTTCGCCAATTCACAGACAGATGTCACCGATTATGCCGAGCTTGCCAAGCTCATGGAGCAGAAAAAAAAACAATTCAAGGGCAGTGAAATCGCAGCTAAGACTCTCGGCGTCATCGGTCTCGGGGCCATTGGCTCACTGGTTGCAGAAATGGCCATCAACCTCGACATGAAAGTGCTGGGCTATGATCCAGCCCTGTCCGTAGAAGCCGCCTGGCGTTTGCCCAGCCAGGTCAAGCGAATCGAGAACATCAGCTCTCTGGTGGCGGGTTCCGATTTCATCTCCCTGCACCTGCCGGTCCTGGATGCCACCCGCAATCTGATCAACAGGGAAGTTTTTGCAGCGATGCGCAGCGGAACCTGTCTGCTCAATTTTGCACGTGACGAGATTGTCGATTCGGAGGCGCTTCTGGAGGCATTGGAAACGGGCAAACTAAGCAAATACGTCAGTGATTTTCCGCGCCCGGAGTTAATGGCTCGCGATGATGTCATCTCCATGCCTCATATTGGCGCCAGCACCAGGGAAGCCGAGGAGAACTGCGCCATCATGGCCGCCGATCAACTCATGGACTTTCTGGAAAATGGTAATACCAGGAATTCCGTAAATTTCCCGAATCTTTACCTGGAACGAGACGCCGATGCTGCCATCGGGACGCGCCTGGCGGTCTGTAACAAAAATGTACCGACCATGCTCGGCCAAATTCTATCCGTATTGGCTGATCAGAATATCAACGTCGTGGATATGCTGAACAAGAGCCGGGATCAAATTGCCTACAATCTCATTGACCTCGAATCCGTACCTTCCGATGACACGATTGCGGCCATCGCAGGCATTGAAGACGTAATCAAGGTTACCTTGTTGTAGTTTTATTGACGAAGAGAGATTCAAACAATGACGCGAGTTTTTAATTTTGGCGCCGGCCCGGCAATGCTGCCTACAGCAGTTATGGAGAAGGCACAGCAAGAATTTCTGGACTATGACGGCATGGGTGCGTCCATTATCGAGATCAGCCATCGGTCGAAGGAATTCGACGCAATTATCAATGCTACCGATACCTTACTGATCGAGCTTGCCAGCATCCCTGACAACTACAAAATTCTCTATGTCCACGGTGGCGCACAAATGCAGTTTGCTGCCGTACCACTGAATTTGATCGGGCGTAACTCGGCAAGGAAAGCCGCGTACATTGAATCCGGTAATTTCGCCAAGCTTGCGGCGAAGGAAGCCACCAGATATGGCGAGATATCTACGGTAGCATCGAGTGCAGTCAGCGATTACGACCGCATCCCGGAATTCGACGCGTATACAGTGGACGCCGATACTTCCTATATCCATATCACCAGCAATAATACGCTCTATGGCACTCGCTGGCAGCAATTCCCAGCCACCGGCGATATCCCCCTGGTCGCTGACATGACTTCCGAATTTTTATCCAGAAAGGTAGATATTTCACAGTTTGGCATCATCTATGCCGGCTTGCAGAAGAATCTGGGACCTGCGGGTCTGGCCTGCGTGATTATTCGTGAAGACTTGCTTGAACATGCTCTGGCAGAAACGCCGGGCTTACTCAACTACAAAACCTATGCCGAAAAACACTCACTCGCCAATACCAACAATACATTCGCCATCTATATTATGAAGCTGGTATTGGAGTGGTTACGGGACCAGGGAGGCGTGGAGGCAATCGAATCCCAAAATGACAGCAAGGCCGAGCTGCTTTATGAGGTAATCGACAATTCAGATTTTTACCTAGGAGTGGCACAGAGAGAACATCGTTCGACCATGAATGTGACCTTTAACCTGGCGAACAATGATTTGCTGGATAAGTTTCTGGCGCAGGCACTGGAACACGGATTGTATGCCCTCAAAGGGCATCGCAACGTCGGTGGCGTCAGAGCGTCTATCTACAATGCCATGCCCCGGGTCGGCTGCGAGACACTGGCTAACTTTATGGGCGAGTTCGAAAACAATAACTGCTGATCCAGTATCAATCGATGGCGCAGGAAATCGCGTCCGGGTCTTAAAGCGGTGGGCTTAGCCCAGGGGCCTCATCACACTGGCCCTAACAGCTAGATCTTAATAGATAGGTCCTGCCGCATTTACTTGTGGTGGAACCTGGGGTAGTTTTGCCTGCAGGCTTCCTGGTCCCAAATCGATGTGATGGCTTCCACGCGAAAAATAATTCATTGCGACTGCGATTGTTTCTACGCCTCCATAGAGATGCGCGACAATCCAGAACTGCTAGGAAAACCTATAGCCGTAGGCGGCTTGCCGACTCGCCGTGGCGTAGTTGCCACCTGCAACTATGAAGCCCGGAAATTCGGCATTCATTCTGCCATGGCCGCCGCCACTGCCCGCAAACTCTGCCCCGAGTTAATCATTATCCGCCCCGATATGGACAAATACCGACAGGCATCGAGGCAGATTCATGAGATTTTCAAGCGTTATACTTCGGTAATAGAACCGCTGTCACTGGACGAGGCATTTCTGGATGTCAGCGACTGCGAACTGTACCAGGGCAGTGCTACTCTAATCGCTCAAGCGATCCGCGATGAAATTAGAAATAAGGTAAACATCACGGTTTCAGCCGGCATCGCACCCAATAAGTTCCTCGCCAAGATTGCCAGCGACTGGAACAAACCCGATGGTCAATTCGTGATTACACCGGCCCAGGTCGATGCCTTCGTGCAGAATCTGGCTGTCAGTAAATTGCACGGTGTCGGAAAAGTCACGGCTGGCAAAATGAAGCGGTTGGGAATTATCACCTGCAACGACCTCAGAAATTTGAATGAGGAAGAATTAAAATCGAAGTTCGGCAGTTTCGGCGAACGCCTGCACCAGCTGAGTCAGGGCATCGATGAGCGACCTGTTCTAACCGAAAGAATTCGAAAATCTGTCAGTGTTGAAAACACTTACGCGGCCGATCTTCCAACACTGACAAGCTGCCTGCAGGAATTACCAGACCTTAAGATGCAATTGGAGAAACGACTGGAAAAAATTGGCGATGAGTACCGCATTCACAAACAATTCGTAAAAATAAAATTCCACGACTTCGTACAGACTACGGTAGAAATGGTCGCTGAGACTACAGTGATCGACAACTTCAACAGTTTGTGCGAAGAAGGATTTTCCCGTGGTCAGCGGCCGGTGCGCCTACTCGGCATGGGTGTTAAATTGGTGCCAACGCCACCCGTGGACGCCGAATCCACCAGTTCCGACCAATTGTCATTCACGCTCGATCATGAGGTTTAGCTGAGAATCCAGACGGGGCCGAGGCAAGATTTCTGTCAATTTAGTGGCCGTTCATGCTTAAACTCAGACTCATTGGAGAATGTAGCTATGAGAAATTCGAATTTTACCCTGTCCGCTATTGGCCTGCTGGGCTTAGCCTGTATGGGTGGGCCTGCGTATACTCACCAAGCTGACCCCCGCGCCGATAATTTCCCCGCAGATTTCGCCTACGCGTCGAAATTTATCGAGGTCAATGGCGCACGCAACGTTGCCCTGATCGAAGGCATTGGCAAATAATCATCCAGGCCAATGAGTAGATATCGCCCACCCCAGAAGCCTGGTTCAAAATATATTACTGCCGAAGGCGAGAAAGCCCTGCAGGCGGAGCTGCACCGGCTATGGAAAGTCGAGCGCCCCGTAGTAACCCAATCGGTGTCGGAAGCTGCCGCCATGGGTGATCGTTCAGAGAATGCAGACTACATTTATGGCAAGAAACGACTGCGTGAGATTGACCGACGCGTGAGATACCTGCGTCGGCGTCTGGAAGAATTTACCGTGGTTTCCGAAGCGCCGGATGACATCAGCAAAATCTATTTTGGCGCTCGCGTCACCCTGCAAGGCGATGATGAGGAATTGCTTCGCTATCGACTCGTCGGTCCGGATGAGATAGACCCACAACGGGGTTATATCAGTATAGACGCACCCCTGGGTCGCGCACTTTTAGGAAAACCAATAGACAGCACAATCGAAATCGAGTCACCGGCGGGTCGGAAAAGTTTCTGCGTGCGGGCGATTAAATACTAGGGAGCCTCTGATTTACTATCAAATTTTTTCAATTGTTCTGCAGTGGCTTCGGTCTGAAATCTGGATTTCCACTGTGCATAGGGCATGCCGTAAACAATTCCTCTTGCACTTTCATAGTCAACTTCCAGGCCACGCTCCTTAGCCTCGGCGCTGTACCACTTGGACAGGCAGTTGCGACAAAAACTCGCCAGATTCATCAGATCGATATTCTGAACCTCCGTATGTTCACCGAGATGTTCCAGCAACCTGCGGAAAGTTGCCGCTTCTAACTCCAGTCGTTGCTGGTCATTCATTCATGGTACCTGTGAGCATCAAGCTGCCTCGTGGTTAAAGTTTTCAATATCTTTATGAGCAGATTCATTGCGATGATTTTTGTCTATGGATCTCAGTTGACGTTCAGCGACATCAAATGCATCTCTGATGGCGACGTATAAATCTTCATGGGCGTGATTGTCGTGTTGATCTTGATTGACGCGAACTTCTTTGAACGCGGTATGAATTTCCAGGGTGACGGAATAGACCTTACCCTTGTGGTGATTATTATGTGGCGAATCCAATACAACTCGACCGGTTATGATTTGATCACAGAAACGCTCGAGCTTATGAATACGTTTCTGCACTGCTTCTGTCAATGCATCGGTTTGATCGATGTTATGAAAAACCACTTGGAATTCATTAGTCATAAAACACTTTCTCCTTGGTCCGTTCAAAAGATTGCTTGCGCCTAACTAATTGCTTTACTCCTGTTAAATATTATTAGCTCCCTTCGCTATTGAAACTTTGCGTAGCCTCAATTTATTCCCCAATTGCCAACCTGGCCTGGGATTGTAAAAATCAGAGCTACTGAGGTCAGCCCAAGGCTGTTCAGCGTCACGGCTTGCATGAACTGCCAGTTTCCCAAGGGTGGAAAAGGCCATACCTGCCCCATTACTTGGTGGCAGCGGCAAATGATTTGATCTGGCGCGTCGGTGTGAAATCCCACAGGAAGTCTGCGGCTGATATCGATTACGGGAAGCAAAAATGAAGGGAAATTGAGTTTGAGGAGAACAGCTAAATACCAAAGTACCTAGCAGGAACGTTTTACACTGCACCGCGTATTGGTTCTGTAACATCTCCTTTCCTTCTACTGCTGAATCTCAGATTACCCCTTTCAGATGCCTTTGTCACCCCTGCTGAAAACACCAGTGCCAGGGTTCATACGCGATGCCTGAAGCGTGATTACGGGGATAACTAAGATAGAAATCGTAAGTCGCGGAATTTTCCATAAGCCACTGAAATGCATCCGTATTTTCAAACTCCACGACCAGGGCATCGCAACCTAAAGTGCCGAGATCGAGGGCCCTTCCCAAATGATGCTCACTGAATCCAGGTGCCGCATTGACGCGCAAAACCTGCTCTATTAATTCGCCTTTTTCGAGCTTTGCTGCGATCAGTTTATGCTGATACTCAACGCTGCGATAGGCGGAAATCAGGAACAGGGAAATCCCGTCGCCGGTGGCGGTGGCCCGCATTAAAGTCCATGATCGCAGGGCCGCAGCCACCAGTTTCTGCGGTCGCTGGTAAAAATCCAGCTCGGTGTCTACCAACTCCTCCGGTTCGGGACAAAGTGTCAGCCCGCAGCGCTGCCCATAGTCCGGGGGTATCCCAAGTTGGGCATGGGACAGGCTCACCCTGTGCTCGAATTGTTGCAGCTTGGATAAATCAGTTTGCAATGGGAATGAACCCCCATCGGGTTTCTATATCGGGTTTAGACGCGAAGGCACGATCGAACTGGTCTTTAGCTCGGCTCAGAGCCATCAATTCTAGCGTGGATAACTATCGAATACTGTCTCAATCCAGCGTTGTTCGTTGATAAAACCACCTCCCCAGGACGCATACATGTCATCCAGTCCCGCGGCGACAATTTCTTCCTTGCTCATGCGCTGCGACTTCATGACGCGAATTGCGGTGGAGGTATCCTTGACTACGTTGTAGAAAGCCAACAGGGAAGCCTTGTCTCCAAGCGGGCCATGGCCCGGAATAACCGCGGTATCATCGCCAATCCAGCTCAGTGCCTTTTCCAGATTGCGAATATAACCCGCTACGGTGCCACCATTCCCCAGGTCGACAAATGGGAATCCACCATTGAAAAAATGATCACCCATGTGGATGACATTGGATCCCGCAAACATGACGACGCTGTCGGTGTCGGTATGACCATCGGCCATATAAATCAGGGTAATTTCCTCACCATTGAAATGGATGCTCACATCATCATCATAAGTAACTACCGGCAAAGCCACCGCCGGAGCATCACCTGCAGCCATCCTGCTACGGACATTCTCATGGGCGACGATGAGACTTTCAGCGCCAAAATCCGCATTACCACCGGTGTGATCACCATGAAAGTGGGTGTTTAACAGGTATTTCGGCACCCGGGCGCCCAGTGCTTCGATCGCGTCCTTGATGCGCCCTGCCAGCGGCGCAAATTGGTCATCGATGATCAAAATGCCATCGGCCCCGGCCGACACACCAATATTGCCACCGGCTCCAATCAACATGGAGACATTCCCTGCTACCGGCACAGTTTGAATGTTAACGTTTGCATAAGGGCCATCCTGCGCCACCGCGGTGACGGCCACAGAAAATGCCATCGCACCTACCATTATTTTTCCCAAGCGTGAAACTTTCATATCGCCTCCTGTCCCCTGTTCCTGATTGCCAGAACAGATCATGCTATGTGGCACTCCACTATAATGCAAGCGAGCCGCAAATTTCTTGTCACGCCACCTTTGCTGTTAAAGAAAATCTCCAGCGGGTCGACCCGGCTTGCGTGGGTACTGATTAGCGCTAAACCAGTCTTTGCCGACAATGATTAACTAAAATTAGCTAATATTCCGGTTTTTATGTCTAATAGGTCCCCAACAGCATTCGTGGGACTCTGCCATGATTGCCCCCGATATTCGTTTAATGAGGGTTCAGAGTCAGTACGCGTTATGGTTAAACTTCCAGTTATAGTTGGGTTCGGTGGCATCAACGCCGCCGGACGTAGTTCCGGGCACAACGGCTATCGGCGCATGATCATCGATGCCCTGTCTGAGGCCGAAGCGAATCAAATCAGGGCGAGCCTGGCTGCACTTACCGGCCAGTTGCATAAACGGGGATCTGACTGGATCGACGCCACCGGAGAGATTGTTGATCTCCAGGCGTACATAAGCAGCCATGGCACTGAGTTGGAGCGGCGCTCGCTCATTCGCGCTGTAGAAACAAATCTGTTTGATCCGGATCACCTGCTGTTTCACAAAAAGGCCAGCCTGGCGAACACCAACGGTGAAGCGTTTCAATTTGAGTTGGCGAAGAAACAGCTGCCCCACCCGCTTCCCAGCGGCTGGTCAATGAACCAGGAAGGCACTAGCGGTGAAGGGAAAATCAGTATCAGCGCCAGCGAAAACCTGGATGTATTATTGCGAAGTTATCGCTCGGCCAAAGTGAATAGCGCCGGGCAACTGCCCACGGGCTTCGATCCGGCCACCCTGTATCAGTCAAGAAACCACCCTCGCGGGCTACAGCTGACGGTATTTGCCGCCTCAGATGCCATCAACTCACTGGGAATCGATTGGGAAACTATTAGACAAAGCGTCGCTCCAGATCAGATCAGTGTCTATGCCGGCAGCGGCATGAGTCAGCTGGATTACAATGGCAACGGTGGCATGATGCAAGCCAGGTTGTTAGGCCGGAAGGTTACCTCCAAGCAATTGCCATTAGGCTACGCAGAAATGCCAGCAGACTTTATCAATGCCTACTTGCTGGGTAATTTAGGCACAACCGGCACCAACATCGCGGCCTGCGCAACATTTCTATATAACCTGCGCCAGGGCATTCGGGATATCCAATCCGGGTCCCACCGCGTGGTTATTGTTGGCACCAGCGAAGCCCCATTAGTACCGGAAATCTTCGATGGATTCGCCACCATGGGGGCCCTGGCAGACGATGCCTCACTGTGCAAGCTGGACCATGTAAAGCACGGTGAGTTACCGAATTTTCGCCGCGCCTGCAGACCCTTCGGTTATAACGCGGGGTTCACTCTCGCCGAGTCGGCGCAGTTTATTGTTCTTTTTGACGATGACCTGGCACTGGATCTCGGCGCCAATATATTTGGCGCTGTCAATGAGGTATTTATTAATGCCGACGGGCACAAAAAATCAATCGCCAGCCCGGGACTGGGTAATTATATCTCCCTGGCCAAGGCGGCCGCTGCCACCAGTAATATCATCGGTGAAGAGGGTTTAAGGCGACGCAGCTACGTGCAATCGCACGGCACCGGCACCTTACAAAATCGGCTGACCGAATCCCAGATCATCAGCGAAATTGCAAAAACCTTTGGCATCGAGCGGTGGCCGGTCGCGGCGATTAAAGCTTATGTGGGCCATTCCCTTGCTTCGTCGGCGGGAGACCAACTGGCCGCCAGTCTCGGGGTTTGGGCGGATGGTTTTATACCCGGCATATTGACCGTCGATGAGATCGCAGACGATGTATTCACCGATAATGTGGAGTTCCTGCTGCAACACAAGGAGGTCGGTGCCAAGGGTATGGATGCGGTGGTAATAAATTCCAAGGGCTTTGGCGGCAATAATGCCAGCGCCTCAATTCTTGCACCCCACGTCGTTGAAAAGATGCTACGGAAACGGCATGGTGCCGCGAGGATAAAGAAATACAAGGCATGCAATGAATCGGTCAGTGAAAATGCAGCGGCCTACGAAAGTTCCGCCAACGCAGGAGTGAATTCCACAATCTACAAATTCGATCATCGCGTCATGGGCCGTGAATCGATCGACCTCTCGAGGATGGCAATTAACATCAGCGGCATCGATCCAGTCGTCGATCTAAAGCTTAGCAATAGCTACGAAGATATGTGTGATTGAGTTTAATCCGGGTATAGCGCCAGAGTGCTCGATTATATCGGCTAGGTCACCTCGATCGGGTGTTGTTCGGCGATGCGTTTTTTCCAATTCTCGGGTCCGGTCTGGTGCACGGATGTGCCATTAACGTCAACTGCCACGGTAACCGGCATTGATTCTACCTCAAACTCGTGAATAGCCTCCATCCCCAAATCTTCGAATGCAACGACCCTGGCTTTACGGATTGCTTTTGATACCAGGTAAGCGGCTCCGCCAACTGCCATCAAATAGACTACCCTGTGTTTCTTTATTGCATCAATTCCCTGCTTCCCTCTTTCTGCCTTACCTATCATTCCAATAAGACCGGTTTTCCCCAGCAATGCATCCGTGAACTTATCCATGCGTGTCGCTGTGGTTGGCCCGGCCGGGCCAATTACTTCGTCTCTCACCGGATCGACAGGACCCACGTAGTAAATGAACTTGTTATCAAAATCCACCCCGTCCGGCAGACCTTCTCCCTTATCCAGCATGCTTAACAACCGCCTGTGGGCAGCATCACGCCCAGTCAGCATCTTGCCGGATAGCAGCAGGGTCTCACCTGGCTCCCAAGTCGCGATATCTTCACGGGTCAGGATGTCCAAATTGACCTTGCGGGCCCTCGGCCCAACGTCCCAGCTAATCACCGGCCACTGATCCAGGCTTGGCGGTGTCAGTTCTGCCACACCACTACCATCGAGGCTGAAATGGGCATGGCGGGTAGCCGCGCAATTTGGAATCATGGCCACCGGCAGGGACGCCGCATGGGTTGGAAAATCCAAAATCTTTACATCCAGCACCGTGGTCAGCCCACCGAGGCCCTGGGCGCCGATACCGAGTGCGTTGACTCTATCCATGATTTCCAGTCGCAATTCTTCGACCCTGGTGGCGGCGCCACGCGCCCTGAGTTCATGGATATCGATAGGTTGCATCAGCGCTTCCTTGGCGAGCACTGCTGCCTTCTCGGCAGTACCACCAATGCCTATTCCGAGGATACCCGGCGGACACCAGCCAGCACCCATTGTCGGCAAGGTGCGTTCAACCCAATCTGCAACGCTGTCACTGGGATTCAACATCACCAGTTTCGCCTTGTTCTCTGAGCCTCCGCCTTTCGCTGCCAGTTTCACTTCGAGGGTGCTGCCGGCAACGAGTTCTGTATGAATCACCGCTGGTGTATTATCACCGGTATTCTTTCTTGCTCCGGCAGGGTCGGCAAGAATCGAAGGCCGCAATATATTGTCCGGCAGCAGGTAGGCTTGCCTCACCCCGGCATTAACCATATCGTTGAGGGTCATATCACCCTCCCATTGCACATCCATGCCCACCTTCAAGTATACGGTAACGATACCGGTATCCTGGCAGATAGGTCGTTGGCCTTCGGCGCACATTCTGGAATTGATCAAAATCTGAGCCATCGCATCCTTGGCAGCGACAGATTCTTCTTTCTCGTAGGCTTCATACACCGCCTTCACGAAATCGATTGGGTGATAATAGGAAATAAATTGCAGCGCGTCGGCGACACTTTGAATTACATGGTCGTTGCGGATTAGTGTCATGATCGGGCAAACCTCTTAAGCATTACAGCAGTCACTATTCTATCACTATGTCGACCCCGATTTTAGGTGGCTTGCTGTTGATCTTGATCAAGAGGCATACGATGGAATTTTTTTATGCTGCGAGTAAGTGCCTGTACCTTGAAACATAGAGAGGAGATCACGTGCTTACTGTAGATGAAATTATGACTAGCGATGTCTTGACACTGCAAGCCGATGAGCCAATTTTCAAAGGTCTCGCATTGATGGCAGAGCATAATATTCGGCATGTTCCGGTTGTGAACAAGCTCCATCTATTGAAGGGGATTGTGAGTCATCGAGATATCCTGCGCGCCAACCTTTCCAGTTTAAGCAATGAGGAGCTGAAATCCCGAGCAGATATCGAAACAATTCCAATCGAAAGTATTATGAGCAAACACGTTTGTGCCGCATCACCGAAGGATAGTTTGCTCAGCGTGGGAAGGATATTACAGCGGGAGAAATTCGGCTGCGTGCCGATAGTGGACGATGGTATCCTGGTGGGCATCGTAACGGACACAGACTATGTCTCGGTGGCAATTACACTGATCGAAGCAATGGAAGATTTCGAAGATGCCGTAGAAGACGGTGACATTGAGGCTCCCGAGGAAGAAGACATCTTGCTAGCCGAGAGTCTAGACAGCCTCTGATTATCGAATCGATCCCAATTAAGTGGTGTTCATTCCCGCCACAGAACCATCCTCAGTCGGCAAAGGCTTGTCTGCGCTCTTGTCACGCTTATTGAACCGTGAGCCCAGTGCGAAGCCGGTGGCGGCCCACACTGCGGCCAGGCCTGCGCCAATGGCCGCCATCGCCGCTATACCAAACCCTATCCCATCGGTGAGCAAGGCAAACGCCGAGGACCAGACCGCATCGCCGCCACGATAGATAACCACATCCACCACCGGCTTGGCCTTGAAACGGCTCTCCTGGGATATATAAGTGAAGAGCATCTCCCGGGCGGGGCGGGTTATGCCATAATTCCCTGCCTGTCTGGCTACCTGCAGTGCCAGCAACACCGTAAGGATCGGGGCGAATGCCAGCACTAACAAGGCAGCACACATGAAGGCGGGCACCAGCGCCAGCGTAATTGGCATGCCCAAGCGTGTGGTAAGCCTGCTGGTAGCAAAAAATCCGAGTGCAAAGGTGAGAACATTCACCACCAGGGCGAGATTAGCCAGTATCTGCGTGCGCTGATCCCGATCGAAGGCGCGCAGTAAATTGGTCTGTTCAAAATAGGCGAATGAACTGATCGCGGTGTACAGCAAGATAAACACTGCAATTCCAATCAGAAAGGGGCTACTAAAAAATTGTTTAAATCCCTCCAGCGGATTGCCCCCAATTTTTAGCGTAGAGGGATCGACGGCAAGCTTGCCATTATCGAGCTCCACCCGCTTCAGGTGCTGCAAATAGAAAATAATGGGAAGCGGGATCAGCATGATCAACGCCGCAGCGGGCATCAATACGTTGGCGCCCACAGTTTGGGCCACGATGGAAGCGATTAACGGGCCCAGGATTGCGCCGGCACTGGCGCCGACAGTAATAATGCCAAATAGCCGCTTGGACTGCTCTCGGCTGAAGAGGTCAGCCATAAAACTCCAGAATACCGACAGGTGAAACAAGCTGAACAGACTCACCCACAGATAGAACCCCTTATCCAGCAACACGGGATCGCTAATCAGGGAACCGCCAAGAAAGAAGCTGATAAAACTCAGGGAAAAAAACCCGTAGACGGCCGGTACCAGGTATCTGAACTTAATCCTGGAAACCGCCGCGCCGTAAATCGCGACTACAGCCAGGCTCAGGAAGAACTGGATATTCCATAGTACGCTGATTTCGGTATTGCTCCAGTCGCTGGCCATGGCATCACGGACCGGCCTCAGCATGTAGTATGCAGCCATGAGAATGAACACAGCGAGGAACGACAGCACAACCGATTTCAGTTCTTTCTGCTCAATTAGCGCCGCAGACTTTATCAGTGCTGCCCAGGACGATTGTTCGTTGATGGAGGAATTACTCATGGTGGCTGTGGGACTTCTCTATACCAGTAAATAATGTCTACATTATCCGCATTACTCTACATTTGTTAGGCTAAAATACTATGGAGTCTTCGACTAAAGCAGAGTCAGCAGGAAGTCTTTCGCCGCGTTTATTTTCTTGGCGAGATAATCAGAACCACCCCTGTCGGGATGCAGCTTCTGCATCAGCGAGCGGTGCGCCTTGATGATCTGGTTCCGGTTCGGCGCTGCATCCAGGCCCAATATTTCTATGGCCAATTCTTTGGTCATGACCGATTCATCAGCATTCCCGGATTTGCCAAATTTCTTGCCGGTGTGTTCACGCCAGTTCGGGTGCATTCTATCGATATAGGCTTCCAGCACCTGGCTGGAATCATGATCGCCACTACACTCCTCGCTCAAGTCCAGCAATTGGTTGAGGGAAAGCGTCGAGAGTTTTTTCTGTGCCTGGATCCCTTGCAGAATTTTGCCGTCCATATCACCACTGCCGTGTTGCAGTTCCATTTCCAGAAATTTCGTCCGAATAGTTGAAGATTGGCCGGATTCCCTGGGTCTTGCCGATGCCACGCGGCTCTTGAGTATCTGCCACATTGGCAACAGCCGCAACAAAGTGGGTAGCATGCGCAGCATAAAGGTCGCCGCCGCACCTATGGGAGCGAGGATAAACTGAACCGGTAACCTCCCCATAACAATCAATGCACCAATAACCAGAAATGCCGCCGTAATAAAAAGCATGATCCGGTTCTGTCTCGAAGTGAGCTTAAAACGCTGAGTCACCGCCATGACCACGTAATAAGCTATCACGGGAAGCACCAGCAGTAGCAGCAGTCGAAGATTCATGAGGTTAATTTAAGCAAAGATGGCCATTACTTCAATTATTGTTTCAATTTAGATATCAATTACCAATTTGATTGCTATTTCAATTGCTATTCCAATTGTTGTTCCAATAATTTCACAGTCTTGTGAGATTTTTTACTGAAGTCCGCTAGCGCCTTCAAGCCACCTGCCGCATAGATGGCAACTGCTTTTAACAGGTCCTGCAATTGATCGGCGCTGGCAGCATCAAACTGGCAATAGGCCCCGCCGGAGAGCCTGCACATCTCCAGGTAGGCCTGGCGGGCTATGGGGTCACCCCGCTCCTGAAACATAAACAGGCGAATATTCAACAAGCCGAGCTTGCCGGCTAGTTGAGCCAGGATATCTATATTCTCTTCCATAGCGTCGCCTATGTAGACAACACACTTGATCTTGTTTCGATCATTCTCCGTGATCACATGTCGCAGCAATCTCTGCAGTTGGGTGGCACCGGCCTGGCAAGTTATTCCGGTCATCGTATTCAGCAAGGCATCGGGGCTGGATTGCCAGGAGCTGCTGTAAAACTCTCCAAACCCCCGGAAATAACAGAGCTGAACTTGCAGCCCACCGAGGGATTGAGCGCTGATGAACATTTCAGTCTGCAGTTGGCTCGCCGTGTCCCAGGTAGCCTGTCTGCTGGCAGTAGCATCCAACGCAAAAACCAGGCGGGCACCGCCGAGGCTGACAGGCATTTTCGCAACTTTCTGCAAGAAATTTTGCACGTCATCCCTGCTCGAGACCAGGGCTTTAGCTTTCGCCTTCTTGTTTAGCTGCGTGGCTTTTTGAGATTTAAACAAGTCTTTCATGATCAGCCGGTTTACGAATTTAAGATCTGCATCGATGCAAAATCAGCATAGCCTATGTCTTGTGGCAGCGGCAACCGTCGGACGAAAACCCTGAGCCTGCCTGGCTAGCTGGTAATCGCCCGGCACTACAGCAAATACAGGAAAGGCCAAGGTGGTCTACCGCCCGATCAATCAGACCAAGCACACTTTCGCTTGCCAGATGCTCACGAATTACATTTCCAAGGATTGGATTATCAGTCAGTTGGGTCACCGTGACTACACGATGCTGTTGAAGCATTACGGCAAATTTATCCCCGATGACACACCACTTTTAGCTGACATAGTAGGTCAGCAGTTAGGCCTGGACTTCGACAAATTAAATGCTGAAATAGCCCACCAGATGCCCATGGAAAAGCCCAAGAGCATTAAGCGATTGATTTATAAAATATATTTTGGTGCGGACGGGGAGACTTGAACTCCCACACCTTGCGATACTAGAACCTAAATCTAGCGCGTCTACCAATTCCGCCACGTCCGCAACTGGAGCTGAAACCCGTTAAGAGGGCGCGTATTATACCTGAACCCGTTGTTTTGCCAAGCGCGGTTGAAACCGGCTCTTATTCCTCTGTTATTGCCCTAAAAAGCCACGGTATACTTGCGGCTTCACCCTCATACACGCTGTAAGGATCCCACTATGTCGCACCTGGAAATTACTCAGAACAACGCCATTGCCACCCTCACCATGAATCGCCCCGAAGCGCGCAATGCCTTGAGCATGGAGATGCGCTCACAACTCTGTGATGCTCTGCATGACATCGAAACAGATGATTCTGTGCGCTGCGTCATCCTCAAGGGCGCCGGGGAGCACTTCATGGCGGGTGGTGATATCAAGGGCATGGGCGAATCCGTCAAGCAATCCCCGCTGGAGATTCGCAAGCAATTCATGTTGCGTATTCACGATCTGCATCCGATCATGTTCGCCATGCGGCGTATGCCCAAACCGATTATTGCCAGCTGCCAGGGTGCCGCCGCCGGAGCTGGCGTAAGCATGGCTCTAGCCTGCGATCTGGTGATCGCATCTGAGGATGCATTCTTCACCCTGGCCTACTGCAAGATCGGCACCAGTCCCGATGGTTCTTCTTCATTCCATCTGCCCAGAACCGTGGGCATCAAGAAGGCCATGGAAATTGCCCTGTTGGGGGACCGCTTCGATGCCCAGGCGGCGAAAGACATGGGGATGATAAATTTTGTCGTCAAGACCGAAGAGCTGCAAGCAGAAACCCAGAAACTGGCAAGCCGTCTTGCCAGCGGCCCCACCCATGTGTATGGCAACACCAAGGCACTTTTTTACCGTTCACTGGAGAGCGAATTTGAATCACAGCTACAGGCGGAAGCGGAGTACTTTAGCGACTGCGCCTCACGGGCAGATTTTCGAGAGGGGGTTACTGCATTCATCGAAAAACGGCAACCGCAGTTTACAGGGAAATAATGGAAGGAGGTCAAGGCACGGCTAGGGCGCACGGGGAAACGAAATCAATTGAGTCTGGGGCTGGAGAGCCTGATATTTATCTAAATACCACTACCCTGGGCATTTATACTGCGCTGTAACGACCTGATGCTTTCCTGTATCCGCAACAGGCTTTCGTTGACCTGTTGCCGGTTCGCATTCACAGACTCCATCGATTCTTCGATGTATTCCAAGCGACCAAGCAGACCCAGCACATTAACGTCGCCACTATTGAGTGACTGCCGGATACTCTCCATGTCTGCGCGAAGTCCTTGCAACTCCTGTACATCGACATTCAAATTCGCCATGGATCGCGTCAATTGGTCAAAATCTGTGGTGATCGAGTTAATTCTCGTATCACTCACCGTCAGGGAACGATTGGTGTTGGCGATCTGCGCACTATTGTTCGCCGCCACCTCGTCCTGACCCTCATTTACCAGTGCCAATTTTACCAATGACGACTGGGCATCTTCCAGCGCGCGATTGATAACTCGACGCGCAGCCCACAGCTTGTCGATTTCGGTAAAATTGAAATCCATGCGCTCGATCATGTTGAAGGCAGAATCTTCGGCGCTGTCACCTGCCAGCGACAGGCGCCTCTCCAAATCGCTGATCCGCAGATCGGCCTGCCGCAAGTCAAACTGGTATTCACCATACAGGTAATAGCCACCATAGCCCGCACCCAGCATCGCCAGGGTAAGTAGGGTGAGCATGACGCGCACTTGCCAGGTGCTTACTTCCACTTTCTCCGTGTAGTAAGCGCCTCGCACGATTTCCTGCTGCTGGGCCTTCTTATTAGTCAGGTGCGAGTCCACGTCATCGCGATCCGGCACCATCGGTGGAATATTGCCTAATTCGTCGTTTTCACTCATAGCGGGGCATTATCCTAGAAATCCGCACTGCATACCATCCCTGGCCGTGGATGGCGCACGGCTCAGGCCAATGTTAAGATGCCTTCAGATTACCTGATTGACGATCTTGCGGTGTCGGCAGGTACAACAAAAAAACTAAATCAAACCACCTGGGGGTCCCTGCTATGGAATTGGAAAATTTCCTCGCCTTTCTTATTCGCTGGATACACTTTTTCGCTGGAGTTACGTGGATCGGCATTCTTTATTATTTTAACTTCGTCCAGACCGAGTTTTTCAAGGAGACAGATGCCGCGGCCAAGTCAGCTGCCATATCCAAGTTGGTCCCCAGGGCGCTCTGGTGGTTCCGCTACGGCGCGCTGTTCACATTCCTTTCCGGACTGGCGTTGGCTGGCTTCCTCGGCGCTGCCATTAATTACTACCTGATGCTGGGCATGGTAATGGGCACCTTGATGTTTCTTAACGTTTGGCTAATTATCTGGCCGGCTCAGAAAATCGTCATCGCCTCAACAGATCAAGTACTGGCAGGTGGTGAAGCCGATCCAGCTGCGGCGGGCTGCCTCGCAAAAGCCGGGCTAGCCTCGAGAACCAACACCCTGTTCTCGCTACCGATGCTGTTCTTCATGGGCGCCTCGGCTCACTTAATAGGTGCCGGCCGGCTACCCATGTCGTCCGAAGGTGGCACCAGCATGCTGGCCATCATCCTCACCCTGGCGATTGTTCTGGCCCTGGAGTTCAATGCCATCAAAGGTAAGACCGGCCCCATGACCAGCGTTGTCGGTGTAATCCACAGCGGCATCGGCCTCGGCGCCGTGCTACTCCTGATCGTGGAATTCCTATAGAACCCCGCATCTAATTCCAGCAACAAAAAAGGCAGAACTTTTCAGTTCTGCCTTTTTTATTACCCAATAGAAATCGCACTTCTACCAGTATGCAAAATCGGCCGCCAGATAGAGGATTAGTTCTTCCTGGCAAGGCGGTTTGTGAAGCCGAAGCGCAATGTATAAACCCTACATGAGCATCGGAACTCGCAAACCAACGCCGCCAGGGAGGACTAAGACCTCTCTGGCGGCCGATTTTTACATCATGCCGGGCATTCCGCCCATGCCACCCATATCTGGCATTGCTCCACCACCTGCACCCTTCTCCTCAGGTTTCTCGGTAACCATAGCCTCGGTAGTAATCATCAACCCAGCTACGGAACCCGCCGCCTGAATCGCAATTCTGGTGACCTTGGCCGGGTCAAGAATACCCATCTTGATCATGTCCCCGTATTCGCCGGTGGCCGCGTTGAAGCCGTAATTGCCTTTGCCCTTCATGACTTTATCAAGCACCACAGAAGCCTCTTCACCCGCATTGGCAACGATTTGTCGAAGCGGCGTGGTCACGGCTCTGAGCAGCAGGGCGATACCGACATCCTGGTCTTCGTTCTCGCCTTTCAGGCTTTGAATTTTTTGCAGTGCGCGAACCAGTGCGACACCGCCGCCAGGTACGACACCCTCTTCTACTGCGGCACGGGTTGAATGCAGTGCATCTTCAACACGGGCTTTCTTTTCTTTCATCTCTATCTCGGTGCCTGCACCGACCTTGATTACGGCAACACCGCCTGCCAGCTTGGCAACACGTTCCTGCAGTTTTTCACGATCATAGTCTGAAGATGTTTCTTCGATCTGCGCACGAATCTGTGAGACTCGACCCCCAATGGTCTTGCTGTCGCCGGCGCCATCTATGATAGTAGTATTCTCCTTGCTGATCTGCACTCGCTTGGCCGAACCGAGGTCGTCGATTGTCGCCCCTTCCAGACTCAAGCCAACTTCTTCCGAAATCACGGTGCCACCGGTAAGGATGGCGATGTCTTCCAGCATGGCTTTTCTGCGATCACCAAAACCCGGCGCTTTAACCGCGGCAACCTTGACAATGCCACGCATGTTATTAACAACCAAAGTCGCCAGGGCCTCACCTTCCACATCCTCGGCGATGACCAGCAGCGGTCGACCGGCCTTCGCTACACCTTCCAGCAAACCCAGCATATCGCGGATGTTGGAAATTTTCTTGTCCACCAGAAGCACGAGGGGCTCTTCCAGGTCGGCACTCATGCTGTCCTGGTTGTTGATGAAGTAGGCCGACAGATAACCACGATCGAACTGCATACCTTCGACGATGTCCAACTCATTCTCGAGACCGGAACCATCTTCCACGGTAATAACGCCTTCCTTGCCCACTTTATTCATGGCTTTAGCAATGATTTCGCCCACTTGTTCATCGGCATTAGCTGAAATCGTGCCAACTTGCGCGATGGCCACTGGATCGGTGCATGGAGTAGACAGCTTCTCAATCTCCACCACCATGGCGGCTACTGCTTTATCTACGCCACGCTTCAGATCCATCGGGTTCATGCCCGCGGCAACTGACTTCAAACCTTCGCTGAGAATTGACTGGGTCAGGACTGTCGCAGTAGTCGTACCATCGCCTGCCGCGTCAGAAGTCTGGGAAGCAACTTCCTTAACCATCTGTGCACCCATGTTTTCGAATTTGTCTTCCAGTTCAATTTCTTTCGCCACTGAAACGCCGTCCTTGGTCACGGTTGGTGCGCCGAAGGATTTGTCAAGTATTACATTGCGGCCCTTCGGACCCAGGGTTATTTTTACTGCGTCAGCAAGGACATTTACGCCCTGAATTAATTTTTGGCGCGCTGAATCGCCGAATATTATTTGTTTAGCCATTTTAAATGATTCCTGTCTTGTCTGTGATTGTGTTCTCGAACGGTGGATCCCTCCGGGGATCGCCTAAGATTCGATAACACCAAAAATTTCGCTTTCGCTTAGAATTAGCAACTCATCATCACCAATCTTGACCGTGTTGCTGGAATATTTACCGAAAACGACGGTATCACCCACTTTCAGGTCAACTGGCTGAATATTCCCATTCTCCTGGCGCTTGCCTGGTCCCACAGCAATAACTTCACCCTGCGCTGGTTTCTCAGCGGCCGAGCCTGGCAATACGATGCCCCCTGTGCTGGTTGTTTCTTCTTCCATGCGTCGTACCACGACACGATCTTGTAAAGGCCGGATTTTCATTACTTTTCACTCCCAAATCAAAAGATTTGATTAATAGAATTGAACCAAATGTCCACTCCACCCCGGTGGCGGTGTGACCATCCTCTAAACTACCAATCTGTAGCTGCAGCCACCGATTGCCCGGTATTCCACAGCAAATTAGTTGATGTGGAGCATAATGGGGATAGTCTGAGATTTTTCAATGGCTTAAAGGCCATTTATACTCGATTTTTCGAGGATTTGCGGCAAAATTCGGTATCTCATTGATTCTATTAGATTTATGGTTTTTATTATTTTAAGCTAAGCAAGCTTATCACGGTCATCGTCGCTTGGCTCGGGGCTGGCAGGAATTACCTCGGATTCTTCAGAATACTCACCCTCGTAAGTATTAGTTCCGCTGCCAGACCAGAAGGTGAAGGTACTCCCACCCTGGGCTGCACCGAGGGTCCTGACCAGGCCGGAATTTATAATCTTGCGGGCAAGCATTCTTCTTATGGGGCCGGTAAGCAACATGAAACCTATCGTGTCCGTTATGAAACCAGGAGTCAGCAACAGCGCGCCGGCACCGGCCAGCATCATCCCTTCGACGATTTCCTGGGCAGGTAGTTCTCCCGATTGCAGGCGCTGATTGGCTCGCAACAACGTAGACAGCCCCTGGCGTTTCAAAATCTGCACACCAATCACGGCTGTAGCCACTACCAGACCCACCGTCGGCAGTCCGCCGATGCGATCGCTGACTTCGAACAGCAGCAGCATCTCTATCAAAGGCACCGCAATGAAAAATAGAAAAAGAAAACGCACTAGCGGCTCCGGATGGATTTGTAATGTCTACATTTTATCATGATAATCCCCGATTTCGCTCTACCCAGAACCAGTCGGGGTTACGGATTGAATTCAAAGGAAAGAATTTGGTTGATCGTGCACCAGATACCGCACGGGAAGGTTGCGAGTTACGGTCAGGTTGCCAGAATGGCCGATCTACCCGGCTATGCGCGTTATGTAGGCTATGTCATGAAGACGCTGCCCAGTGACACCCGGTTGCCCTGGTACAGGGTGGTGAATTCACAGGGAAAGATTTCTTTTCCGCCAGGGACGAGTCAGTACCTGAGGCAGAAATCACTACTCGAAGAAGAAGGTATCGTATTCATAGATGGTCGGTTCTCTATGGGTCAATATCGGTGGCAGTTACGCTAGGCGGCCGCCAATTACATCGACGCAGTGGAATCGCTTGCCTCATCGGCTGCCACTACAGACTCCCTGCCAGGATCGTTCCATGGCGCTACTTTGAACAGCAACAACATGCCCGGTACCGCGCACAGCATACAAAGATAGAAGAACGACGTATAGCCAATCGCCTCGATGATAAAGCCGGCACTGGCACTTGCTACGGTTCGAGGCAGAACGGTGATGGCGGTCAGCAGTGAAAGCTGGGTTGCGGCGAATGCGGGAGAGGTAGAACGGGCAATAAAAGCGACGAAGGCAACGGTACCCAGGCCCACACCCACATATTCCAGGGTCATGACAATAGCCAGCAGCGAGGTGTTGGCCCCTGCTTCAGACAATACGGAGAAACCAAATATAGTGCCGATTTGAACGATGCCAAATAACCACAGGGCACGATTGATGCCCAGCTTCAACATCCAGATACCCCCCAGAATACCCCCCACAACCGCCCCCCAAAGACCCGCATTCTTGGCTACCAGGCCTATGGTGGTGAGTGTAAAACCAAGATCGATCAGGAACGGCGTTTGTAGTGCCACCGCCATGTTGTCTCCCAATTTATAGAAGAACATGAAGGCCAATATCAGGCCAGCGCCGCGCCAATTATTACGTTGAATGAAATCCTTGAACGGCTCAACCACAGCGTCCTTTAAAGTTTTAGGCGCCAGGGAACTCTGACGCTCGGCAAACATGAGCGTGGAGCTAATGCCAATCAGCATAAACGCCGCGATAATCAGAAAAACCAGGTCCCAATCGAAACGGTCCGCCAGAATCAGACCAAGTGCACCTGGCACCAGACCAGAAATACGAAAAGCTTGGACATGAATGGTAGTCCCCAGGCCAAGCTCATTATCTGTCAGCAGTTCACGCCTGAAAGCGTCGATCACGACATCCTGGCTGGCACTGAAAAAAGCCACGATTCCGCAGACAGCCGCGGCCAGCCAAATAGCTTCCAGCGGTTGCAGGAATCCCAGTACTCCAATCGTAAACAACAACGAAACCTGGGTTAACAGCATCCAGCCGGTACGTCTGCCCAGAACAGGCGGCATATACCGGTCCATGAATGGCGCCCAGAGGAACTTCCAGTTGTAGGGCAACAGGATCAAAGAAAACAGGCCGATGGTAGCGAGATCCACCGCTTCTGTTCGTAACCAGGCTGGTACCAGCTGCGCCAGAACATAGTAAGGAAAGCCCGAAGAAAGCCCGATGAACACGCAAGTGAGCATCTTCAAACTGAAAATACTTTGCGCTAGGCTGGGCTGTTCGCCGGCTTGATCCTGCATCGAAGCTTGGTCCTTGAAATTAAATGAGTGGAAGGGTCACTAATCTCGAAAATTATTGAATTGTAGGGGCTTATCCATATTGGCATCTTTCAATAGCGTCATTATTTTTTGCAAATCATCTCGCTTCTTGCCACTGACGCGTAATTTCTCACCCTGAATCGCAGTCTGCACCTTGATCTTTGTGGCTTTCACCATCTTAACAATCTCGCGTGCAGTTTCTGACTCGATTCCTTGTTGCACCTTAACCAGCATGGTCGCTTTCTGACCGCTTGTAAGCACCTCACCATCGAGTAGACTTTTAGTGTCTATACCCCGCTTCACCAATTTGGCTCGCAGAATCTCCATCATTTGTCTGACCTGAAAATCGACTTCCGCACTCACCTGGATATCCTCGGAGGCAGAGAGTTCAAACGAGGCGTCGATGCCTTTAAAATCAAACCGCGTCCCCACTTCGCGATTGGACTGATCGAGCGCATTATTTAGCTCGTGCATATCTACTTCTGAAACAATATCGAATGAAGGCATCGTCCTTATTTACTCCTGCTGCGAACTCAGCAAATTGAATTATCGAATACTCATGGGGTCAGTCTATCACCACCGTATGCCTAACTTAATAGCGATACCTCAAACTCAGCCTGGTTACGGCCGCAACAATAAGTACAAGATAGTGTTTAGGCTATCGTATAATTCCGACTGTCCTAAATAGTGAGTTCCGCTCACAAATCCATTTATACTGCGCTAATCCATGTGTCGCGACGGTTTCAAACCGATGAACAGAATAGTAGAGAGCATTCCTTTTGATTAGTTCTAAACATCTTCTGCTGCTGGCCATGCTGATCGTACTGGCGATGATCAGTTTTTTGCTGTCCCTGCTTAGCGGCAGCGTCGATCTATCTTTAGCACAATTGTTCGGGGAATTATTCCAGCCTCAGGATGACTTGCCGGCGCAGGTGTTGCGCGAGATTAGGATTCCTCGCGCACTGGCAGCGTTTACTACCGGTGGTCTGTTAGCACTGGCGGGAGTAATTATGCAGGTGTTGCTGCGCAATCCCCTGGCGGACCCTTATATACTCGGCATATCAGGTGGTGCAGCCGTTGGCGCCTTATCGGCGATACTACTGGGGCTAGGGCTCTGGTGGATGTCAAATGCTGCCTTCGCCGGCGCCTTGCTGTCCGTGGTGCTGGTGTTTGGTATCGCCAACAAGTTTGGCAGATGGTCGGTAACACGCTTGCTGCTGACCGGTGTGGTCATCTCCGCCGGCTGGGGCGCAGTGATCAATATCTTGTTAACCACCAGCTCGAGTAACAATGTGCAGAGTATGTTGTTCTGGCTAATGGGAGATCTGAGTCAGAGCAGGGTCGGATTCAGTCATCTCGCAGTTCTGCTGGTCGGGGTCGCGGGAGGACTGTATGTTAGCCGCTCCCTCAATGTTCTGGTTCGAGGTGAATTGGTGGCTGCAAGCCTTGGGGTGAATATTAAAGCGATGCGACTGCTGCTTTACCTGTCGGCATCGTTACTCACAGCTACCGCCGTTACGATTGCTGGCTCCGTTGGCTTCGTCGGCCTGGTCATACCTCACATGTTAAGACTGTTAGGCGCACGGGATCATCGCTTGCTGCTGCCCTGCTCGGTATTACTGGGCGGGAGTTTTTTGGTGGTAGCAGACGCCCTGGCAAGGACAATCATCTCCCCCCAGCAATTGCCCGTCGGAGTAGTGACGGCGATCATAGGCGTTCCCTCGTTTCTAGTCATCTTACGAAGCAGCATCAAAAAATAGCCATGGCAATTCTCGAATTGAACTCATTGTCCCTGCGCATCGGCACTACCCAGGTTTGTACCGAATTGGATATGCGACTGCACGAGGATCAACGCTGGGGCCTGTTGGGTAAGAACGGTGTTGGCAAGACCACCCTACTGCACGCACTGATCGGCCTAGTGCCCGTGCAATCCGGGGAGATACTAATCCGCGGCAGAATACTCGGGAATATTCCGCGGCAGGAGCTTGCGGCGGGTGTTGGTATCCTTTTTCAACACGGCATCAGCGAGTTACCTGCTACGGTGATGGAAACCGTGCTTCTAGGCCGGCATCCTCACGTGCAGTCATTGCTAAGAGATGAGCCTGCGGATCTTAAAATCGCCCGCGATGCGCTGCAAGACCTCAAGCTAAGCAAATTGGCTGAACGTCAGGTCGACACCCTTTCCGGAGGTGAACGCCAGCGCCTGGCCTTGGCCATGTTGATCGCACAAACGCCGGATTTATTCCTGATGGATGAGCCCAACAATCATCTCGACCTTGCCTTTCAGGGGGAACTGCTGTGCCTGCTGGATCGAAAATTGAAACAGCACGCTTCGGCCTTGCTAATGGCTACACACGATATCAACCTGGCGGCGCGGTTCTGCGAGTATATAATTCTGTTAATGGGTAACGGCGAGTTTATAAAAGGGCCCACTGAAGAAGTGCTCACGCCAAACAATTTATCGCAAGCGTTTGACTGTGAAATAGGCTCTATTGTGGGTCAGGGTCGGACTTTTTTCTATCCGCAATGAGGCCAGAGATGAACGGCTGGAATTCGGATTAGAATTAACGACGAATACAAAGGGTAGAAAACTTACAGCGACAGATGCCGTATATCTGCCAACACCTTCACCAGGTAAGTTGAAAATAAGCCACCGTCGACACCGTTCAGCGCCTTATGGTCATAAGACAAGGTCAGTGGCAGCATTTTCCTCGGCTTGAATTCACCATCGATAAAGACCGGCTTTATCACGGTTTTTGCCACTCCGAGAATCGCTACCTCCGGCGCGTTTATGATCGGAATAAATCCGGTGCCACCTATTGCCCCAAGACTCGAAATTGTGAAACAGGCTCCCTGCATATCATATCGAGAGAGCTTTCGCTGTTTCGCCTTATCCGTCAGTTCGATAAGCTCGGCAGCGAGTTGCCAGATGGTTTTTTTATCTGCATTCCTTATCACCGGTACCACCAGCCCAGACTCCGTCGCCACGGCTACGCCAATATGGACATACTTTTTTTGAATCGTGTATTCACCAGAAGAATGCAGTGAAACATTGAATTGCGGATACTCGATCAAGGCCTTGGCACAAGCCTTCAGCAGGAACGGCAAAAACGTTAACTTGATGCCTTTGCGCTCAGACTCTGGTTTCAACTCCGCCCTGAAATCTTCCAATTCAGTCACATTGGCCTCATTGAACTGGGCAACATGGGGGATGGTAGTCCAGTTTCGCTGCATAATTACAGCCGTGAGTTTGTGAATCTTGCTGCGGGGAAGCTCCTCGATCTCTCCAAATTGGCTGAAATCGATATCCGCAACCGGAGCGACCCCAAGGCCCGCCCCTGCTGCTGTGTTCAATCTGGTCTTCACGAATTCATGCAGGTCTTCCTTGATTATTCTGGATTTTGCGCCACTACCAGAGACCTGATGTAGGTCCACGCCCAACTCTCTGGCCAGCTTCCTCACCGCCGGTCCGGCGTAGATTCGATCGGATCGATCTACTCTCGCCTCGGCTTCGGGCCTGTTTCCAGAACTACGCGGCCGACTCTGTAATGGAGCTGCTGTGGCAGGTGATTGCTGTGACCCGGTTGCGGGCTTGTCTACTTTCCCAACTACCGGTTGGGCTGGTTCCGTCGCCTTCGCCCCGTCTCGCTGGGTAGTCGGAGTGGCAGCTTTCGTCAACAGCTGCAGGATGGCTGACCCGGTTGTAACTTTATCGCCTACTACCAGCAACAGAGATTCCACTATTCCTGCCTCCGGAGATGGCACTTCCATCGCCGCCTTATCAGATTCTAGCGTAATCAAAGCTTGATCGATGGCGATATTCTCACCGGCATTCACATGCACTTCGATTACCTCAACCTCATCATCGGTGCCAAGATCGGGTACTTCGATGGTGATAGCAGAAGCATTCGCTGTTGCCGCGGCCCCGGTTTCCGGCGCAGCGGCGGCTTTCTCCTGCTGCATTTCTTTCCCGGTCTCTGTCACATCGACGCTGCTCTCTTCCTCTGCCATTGGCGCTGCGCTTGCTGCCTTTTCGTTGTCCTCGACTTCCAGGGTCAGCATCTCGTGTCCCGCTGTTACCTGATCACCAAGATTTACCCCGATGCTTTTCACCACACCGGCCATGGGCGCAGGTATTTCCATCGCCGCCTTGTCGCTTTCGAGAACCAGTAAGGACTCATTCTCCGCCACCAATTGACCCACAGACACCAATAGTTCGATGACCTCTACTTCCGTGGCATCACCCAAATCCGGCACTGTAATATTTTCTATAGACACCGCAGCTCGCTCCCAGGGCATGACGTTTCGATTAGTTTTCTCATACCTGAAACCCGGAGGCTACTGCGCCAGCGGATTCGCTTTATCCTGATTTATGCCTGATTTCTTCATGTAATCTGTAATGACTTTGGTGGCAAGCAATTGCCGCGACTGCAGCTCGGTCAGGGCCGCCAAAACAATAAACTTACTATCAACTTCGAAGAAGTGCCGCAATTTTTCACGACTATCGCTGCGGCCGAAGCCGTCCGTTCCTAACACTCTATAGGAGTCTGGCACATATTCACGGATCTGGTCAGAATAGGCTTTCATATAGTCGGTGGTAGCGATTACGGGTCCTTGCTGCATGGCCAATTGCCGGGTAACAAAGGGGACAACTGATTTTTTGCCGGGATGGAGCATGTTATCTCGCGTAATGGCCAGGGCTTCTCTGCGTAATTCGTTGAAGCTGGTGACACTCCAGACGTCAACCGCCACCTCAAAATCCTCACGCAGTGTCTGCGCCGCCTGCCTTACTTCCCTCAATATGGTGCCACTTCCCAGTAATCGAACCCGCATATCCGATTCGACTTTTTTGCCCTTCTTTTTCACCTTGTACTCGGTCGCGCCGCCGTCCTCGAGTAAATACATGCCTTTCAGAATATCTTCTTCGCTGCCTTTGGGAAGTGCGCCATGGCGATAATTTTCATTCATGGTAGTAATGTAATAGAAAACAGACTCCATGTTTTCGTACATTCTTCGCATACCCTCCTGCACAATAACCGCCAACTCATAGGCGTAAGTCGGATCATAGCTCACACAATTTGGAATCGCGGATGCCAGCATATGACTGTGGCCATCCTGATGTTGTAGCCCCTCGCCGTTGAGGGTAGTCCGTCCCGCGGTAGCGCCTATGAGGAAACCCCGGGCCTGGGAATCACCAGCGGCCCAGCAAAGATCTCCGACTCGCTGAAACCCAAACATGGAGTAGTAAATATAGAACGGTATTAATGGATAATTATTGACACTGTATGAGGTCGCGGCAGCCAGCCAGGCTGAAAATGAACCGGCCTCGGTAATGCCTTCTTCCAGCATTTGCCCCTTCTTGTCTTCGCGATAAAACATGATCTGGTTGGAGTCAGCCGGATCATAGAGTTGTCCCACTGATGAGTAGATGCCTAATTGCCTGAACATGCCTTCCATGCCAAATGTTCTTGCCTCATCCGGCACTATGGGCACTATGCGCTCGCCAATTTCCTTGTCTTTGCAAAGGCTGGACAACATTCTCACGAAAGCCATGGTGGTCGACAATTCTTTCTCGCCACTGCTCTTGATTTGATTTTTAAAGGCATCCAGGGACGGAGTTTTGAGTGCGTAAGTCTCAGCGCGTCGTTGTGGCACCGCAGCACCCAGTGATTCCCGCATGCTGCGCATATATCTAAGTTCCAGGCTATTCTCTGGCGGGCAGTAATATGGTACTTTTTCAAGTTCCTTATCCTTGATGGGAATGCCGAAGCGATCGCGGAATTTCTTCAGCGCCTCGATATCCAATTTCTTAACGGTATGGGTAGCATTTTGTGCCTCGGCGGCGCCACCGAAGGCATATCCTTTCACCGTCTTTGCCAGTATCACCGTGGGTTTGCCATTGGCTTTGACGGCTTCGGTATAGGCAGCATAGACCTTGTATGGATCATGACCGCCACGATTAAGCGCCATGACAGCGTCATCAGACAAATGCTCGACCATCTTCAATAATTCAGGACTCTTGCCAAAGAAATGTTCTCGGGTGTACGCACCCCCACGACTGACGTAATTTTGATACTCGCCGTCCACCACTTCGTCCATGCGCTGCTGCAACAAACCTTCCTTGTCAGCCGCAAATAGTGCGTCCCAATGCCGACCCCATATTACTTTGATTACATTCCAGCCAGCACCTCGAAATATTCCTTCCAGTTCCTGAATGATCTTTCCATTTCCTCGCACCGGACCATCCAGTCTTTGCAGGTTGCAGTTAATTACAAATATCAAATTATCCAGGCGTTCTCGGCCAGCCTTGCCGATCGCTCCCAGTGATTCAGGCTCATCCATCTCCCCATCACCGAGGAAGGCCCAGACCCTGCGATTGGAATTATCGAGCAATTCCCTGTTACTGAGATACTTCATTACATGGGCCTGGTAGATAGCCTGTATAGGTCCAAGGCCCATGGAAACCGTCGGGAACTGCCAATAATCCGGCATCAACCAGGGATGGGGGTAGGAGGAAAGCCCGTTGCCATCTACTTCCTGACGAAAATTGTCCATCTGCTGTTCGCTGATACGACCTTCCAGATAGGATCGAGCATAGATGCCCGGAGACGAGTGTCCCTGAAAATAAATTAGATCGCCCTCGCTTTCGTCACTGGGTCCCTGGAAAAAATAGTTGAAGCCGACATCGTAGAGGGTCGCCGCTGAAGAAAATGTGGAAATGTGTCCACCCAGGTTTGGATTATGTTTGTTCGCACGCATCACCATGGCCAGCGCATTCCAGCGAATGATGCCGCGAATCTTTCGATCCATGAACATATCACCCGGCATGCGTTCTTCATTTGAAGAAGATATGGTATTACGGTAGGGAGTATTTACAGACGCGTGACGGGAGTTTGGGTCCGTCCTGGTGGCCTTTTCCGAGAGCCGGGCAATAAGATAATGGGCCCGTTCGGCCCCCTCCTCGGCGATCACCGAACGCAGAGCATCGAGCCACTCCCTGGTTTCTTCGGGATTCGCATCATTGTACTGTGTCATCGAGTATTCCCTTGCCATCCCAGGATCACTGGCACTAGGTGTAAATCGTGTAATTAATTTACAAATCGAGGCGCATATTAGCCTAAATCGCCGATTTATTCCATGATCGCAGTGATTGTTATGTAATTTTACTACACAATTATGAATTAACCTTAACGCCCGAAAAATTCCATATTATTCGTTATTTTACAACATGTTATATGCAAGTCAGAACCGCCTGTAATGCCGTTTCAGGCAGCAAAAAACTGTCAAAATTAGTCAAAAATACAAAATCGCTGATGTAGCCGAAATATTGTCATCTTCTGGCCTCTAAAAGAAGCTGCCAGCAGCATAAAACCAAGCCCTAGGCGTAGACGGTGAATATCGCGAGCAAAATTAACCAGACCGCCTGACTTCGCTCAAGCAATGCCAGCAGCGCCTGAATCCGGGCTACCTTTTGCAGTCGCTCACGGGTTTTCGAATTTCCCCCCGCATCTGCCTCAGGCATATCAGGACCGACCATGCCTGACAGGGCACAGCTGGCATAGCCATACAACAAGTCTACCGAACTGGTTTCTACACCGGCACTCCAAAAGGATTTCTTGAGATTTTCGAAGCAGCGAACAAAATTTCCTATGAGAGAGAAGGTAATAGCAAGAAGACGCATCGGCATCCATTCCAGTAGCCAGATTAGATTAGTTATGAGTGTGATTTCTGCCTCCTGCTCGCATTCCCGCTCGTCAGCTTTCTTCCTTGCCACCGATTCTATCTGCAAGTCCCGAAGCTGATAACTAACATAGCAAAATATAATACCTATCGGTCCACCAACTATGTACCAGAAGAACATAACAAACATTTTTTCAAAACTGCGATAGACTAACTGCTTGCTGAAATACTCGCTCAGAGCTTCTTCATCGTCAATTTTCAAAGCTTCTGGCATTGCCAATTCCTGCTTCAAATACAGCATGCAGGCTTGAATATCTTCTGCCTTCCATTTTTCCAGAAATTCCCTGGCGAGTTTGCCCGGTTGAATCCTGTCAAAAGCGACTAATAGCACCAGAATGTGAACCAGCATAGTCGGCAAGCCATACAATTGTCCCGCCACCAGGTACAAGATGACACCCAGGGCGAACAGAGGAATTAAATAAGCCAAACTTGTGCCGAGCACCCATCTCGTAGATGGGTGCCTTGAAATTTTAGTAGACAGGTTTGCCATTTGGCATCGAAATCGAAAAAACCAGCTATCGTCAAAGCGATCGAAGTCTTTTAACCAGAGGTAGTTGATAATAAGACAAATCAGGATAACGAGGAATTTCATTGCTTAGCCCATCATTTCGCAATTAAGCGCAGTGTATTGCTATTGCTGATTTATAGCGAACCCAATCAAAACAAGGGCCCGGATCGGTCTTGCGCCCGGGAGCAACATCGCTGTGCCCCACAATCCTGTCCGAATTCAAACATGTATATTCGCCAATAAGCAAATTAGTAACCAATATCAGCGAGTCATACTGTGCCGCGGTAAAATCTTCGGAGTCAGTTCCCTCCAATTCAATCCCTATTGCATAGTCATTACAATTCGGCAAACCCGCATAGAAGGATTCACCAGCGTGCCATGCTCGTAGATTGAATGGTACATATTGAGTCACCTTGCCAACACGATCGATGCATAGATGAGACGATACTCTTAACTCGGCAATATCGAGAAAATAGGGGTGCTCATCCCTATCGAGTTTGTTACAAAAAAGCTGGTCGATACACCCGGTATTGTATTCCCCAGGGGGTAAACTGATATTGTGAATGATCAACAGGTCGGGCTCGATCCCCGCGGGTCTTTCATCTTTATTAGGCGAGTCGACTAATCTGGCGCCTGTTAAGAAATTATTTTCGATCGAAAATAGCATTACCGCAAGTCACGCCGAGGTTTAGAACATTACTGCGGCGGCATTCTACCATATAACAGCGCGATGGACTGCTTGGACTCCACCCACTCCACTGTGCGAGTATCACGATTAAAGCGATAAGAATCATGATCCCACGCCACTGGGTGCGAATCATTTTCCCACGAAAAATGGCAGTCTTTCCTGCCCATAGGTTTTGCCTACCCAGCTATCTACAGCATGTTCCACCGTGTCAGATTCTTGTGCAAACTTGCCTGACATTCCTACAACAGATGCCACGATAGCTGTCCCGTGCCGATCACTCTTGGCGAATCGTGGCCTGATTACGGCAGCCGTAGTGCGCTATGCCACCACCGAACTTTCAGCGTTCACAGCTTCTAAAGTGCTGTGGCTTTGAACTCGCTCACAGAAGCGGATGATTGCTTAAACCATATAGTTCAACGAGTTAGATTCACTCCCCACGGTTCAATAAGTATCTGGATCACAACTTTCCATTCGAATCCGTATGAGACATAATTCAGTCGATGGTCCCCCCAAACCAGCCAGAGACGGGTAAAAATATAGGTCAGGTTATGCTTGTCCTGAGCTTTGCCTTAGGATTACTGGCGCTGACCTTCGGCTTCGATGGTTGGCTGAATAATCAGACAAATCCAAATCGCCGGCCCCAGTCCTCCGAGACCAGTACCGGTGTCCGCGAAGTTGTACTGGAGAGAAACCGCCAGGGACACTATGTTTCCGGTGGTCAGATAAATGGTGTCCCGGTTACATTCCTGCTCGATACCGGTGCTACCGACGTTGCAGTGCCAACAGCCATTGCCATCAGCGCCGGACTCGAGAAAGGTTTGCGTACCCGGGCTGCAACTGCAAATGGAGTCATTTCAGTTTATTCGACGCGGATTAATGAATTGAAACTCGGCAACATCACCCTTCATGATATCCATGCCAGCATCACGCCCAGCCTAGGGGGTGATACAATCTTGCTTGGTATGAGTGCATTGCAACGGGTTGAATTCACTCAGCGCGGCTCAACCCTTACCCTGCGCCAACAACCTGAGTCTTGACTGCCATGCACATCCCCACCCCTCCAGCCGATCTACATAGTGTTGTGCGCTTCGCACTCGCCGAAGATATTGGCAGTGGCGACATTACCGCCGCTTTGATTCCGGCGGCTAACACCGTGAGGGCCAAAATCATTAGCCGCGACCAGGGCATACTCTGCGGCGGACCTTGGGTGGATGAAATATTCAATCAACTGGACCCCTCACTGCAGATAAACTGGGAAACTGAAGAAGGCAGCAGCTTCGAGCAGGGGCAGGTGCTTGCGATAGTCAGCGGATCGGCGCGCCACATCCTAAGCGCTGAGAGGACCCTGCTGAATTTCCTGCAGACACTTTCCGCCACGGCGACCCAAAGCCACCGTTATGCCTCCCTCGTTGCTCATACTCACGTGCGCTTGCTGGACACCCGTAAAACCCTGCCAGGTCTGCGCAGTGCGCAAAAATACGCGGTGCGAGTGGGTGGTTGTTACAACCACCGCATGGGCCTTTTTGATGCCTTTCTTATCAAGGAGAATCACATCAGCGCCTGTGGAGGCATCGACAAGACCATAAAAACTGCCCGCTCGCTGTACCCGGACAAACCAGTCGAGATAGAAGTCCAGAACCTGGCCGAACTGGAGCAGGCATTGTCTGCAGCGGCTGACATTATCATGCTGGACAATTTTGGAATCTCCCAGATAAAGAAAGCTGTTGCCATCAATGGTGGCCGTTCTAAATTGGAGGCGTCGGGAGGAATAGGCGGGAATACACTGGTCAATATCGCCGAAACTGGCGTAGACTATATCTCTATTGGCTCTCTGACCAAGGACTGCAAGGCTATCGATTTGTCCCTACTGGTAGAATAGTCAATGCACAATGCTGACGAGGCGATTATGCGAAAACACGGCCTGTTTAATCTGATCAATTTTCTCGGCTTTTGCCTGCTTCCATCCCTGAGTCTTGGCCATGCCGGGAGCACGGATATCAATGGCGGTCACTACTACGGCTATTCGTATCATTGCCACGTGTCGGCCTGTGAAATGCCAGACACATTTAATACGGGCCGCATCCGGCGGGATGGCGCATTCACCGACTATCGCAGCAGGGAAAAATTTTTTAATGAAGATGACTGGTCTTTCGAAGAGGATTACGACGGCGATTGCCAGTCGACCCGGCAGGAAATGCTGATTCTGACCAGCCGCGCCGAATTGAAATACACCAATCCCCGAAACTGCGTGGTAAGGCTCGGAGAGTGGCTGGATGAATATACCGGAGAGGTCTTTATGGTTGCCACCCAGATCGACCTGGATCACATCATCCCGCGCATGTATGCCCATACCCATGGCGGCGATCGCTGGTCACCGGAGAAAAAATTACAATTTTCCAACGATCCCGTTAACTTAATGTTGATCAAGCGACGAGAGATCAGGCGCAAGCGCGATCGCGGTCCAGACCGGTACCTGCCACGGAAAGAATTTCAGTGCGAATACGTGAGTTTATGGGAGGCAATCGCCGACAAGTACGACTTGCAGCTCGGCAGCCGTGACCGCAATGAGATCAGGATGGTATTACGGGATTGCTCGGATCAATAAGCTTTCAGGCTTCGATTTCAAAACAGAAACACCGCTTCACCAGCGGCATTTTGTGCTGAAATTTTACGGGGACAATATATGAATCACATCCATGCCGTTATCCGGATCGAGTTTCATATCACCCGCCGGGAAACCATTTTCTGAAAGAATATAGGCAATCACATCGGTGTATTCATCCAGTAATAGAGAGCCCGGATTGTCTGCCGGCATCGTGCCCATGATGGTTTCCCACAGATAAATCAGGGGTTGATTATTCCAGGATTTCAGGGTGTCGCGATAGAAACGCATATTATGACAGGTCTTGCACGATGCATCGTAGACTACTTCCCCCGCGTTGACCTGTGCCTCGGTAAAAATGCCATCCTTGACCGTCCTGTCCTGGGCAACAACCACCTGACAGGCGAGTAGAAACATCAGCGGATATGCAGCACTCGCTATAACCTTTACCGCGTATTTCATATTCATTTGCCTCTGCGAAGGACTCGATAGCTTGGTCAGGTAACGAGTCTTGCTGCTATTGTTTGCCCTGCTGACTAATGCAGCACCGATGGGCCAATTTTAAAACCGGCTAAACATAAACCAAGTCCTGTTCTTAATCAAGTCGCTGCGAATTCGGAGTCTCCGATCACAGGGGTAATTCCCTATTTGTTTCAATTAGTTAACCCATGGATGGCAGCATAACAGGGGAAAAATGAATAATAACTGAATCGCGTCGGGCACGGTTGCCAGCAATCGGCCTAAAAATCCTTTCAGATTGTCTCCTTCATTCTTTGCCGGTATTAGCATCGCAATATTCACAGTCTAATGAATCGCCCTGAGCGGTTCCGTAATGCTGAGGCACGGGAGAAGTATGATCTGCGCCCAAGCTAGCAATACGTGCCATCCAGCCACGGGCATTGACAATAATTGTCACTTTAGGCCAATCTACATAATCCTACGTGACGGAAAATTTCAGAGATTCCTTACTGAATCATATTATAGCTATCGAAATATCAATAGGTTACTATTTTCCTGAGAAGTTGGCACGGACCGTGTGCGGCCTTTAGCCACAGTGATTAAAACTGACGCTCAACACCAAACTGAATTAATTGCTCAACTGGAGATAGAAAGATGAAGTCATTAGAAAAAGGTTTTACCCTGATCGAATTAATGATCGTGGTGGCGATCATCAGTATTTTGGTCGCGGTGGCTCTGCCTGCCTACCAAAATTACGCTAACCGTGCCACATTTTCCGAACTGGTAATTGCTATTACACCTCTCTCGACTTCAGTAGTTCTGGCAATCCAGAATCGTAATCCTTCGGGCCTTGGCGATTTGGACAGCGGTTTATTGGGTATTCCAGCGGCAGTGCCTGCGACTGCCACTGCTCATGGCTCCGAGGTTACTGCTGGCGTGATCACCATGGTATGGCAGACAGATGGAACCGATCTGGAAGGAGAAACCTATATCTTCACCCCCGACGGCATCATCCCACCGGTTCAGTGGACAAGTTCTGGCAGCTGCGTAGCGTCTAGCTACTGCTAGCCTGCACCACTACATTCTCAATTAATGATTTTTATAGGGATTTCTCTACTGGATCGAAGCACACATGCCCGGCTGTTAACACAGAGACAGATTTACTCAGCTGGCGGGCTTCACCGAGCCCGCTCAGCAAGTTCTCGTCGGTGGTCTGATGATCGCGATGTATCTGCCAATCTTTCAACTCGGCGCGATTATGTAAGAACACAAGGGCCAGTTAATTCGACGACATAACCCGAGGCTCCCGCAAGGTCTGAATGGCACTAATCAACCTTATCTCTTCCAATCAGGACGTCCTGATTTCAATTATTGCGCTGCTCGGACTACTGGTCGGTAGTTTTCTGAATGTAGTGGTGTATCGCCTGCCGATCATGCTGCAGCGCGAGTGGCAGGAACAATGCTACAAATATCTGGAAATCGAAAACCCCGGTGCAGATAACGATGAATCAACGGCAAAGTTAGCTGTATTCAATCTGCACAAACCTGACTCACATTGTCCTCGGTGTAATCACAAGATCCGGGCCCGGGAGAATGTTCCGGTGCTTAGCTATCTGTTCCTGGGCGGCAAGTGCGCAAGCTGCAAGGCAAAAATACCGCTGCGCTATCCCGCCGTAGAATTTTCCACAGCGTTACTGTCTGCACTGGTGGCACTGACATTTGGCGCGACCTGGCTTACCGTGGCGATCCTGTTCTGTAGTTGGTGCCTGTTGGTGCTGACTCTCATCGACTTCGATCATCAACTATTGCCCGACAATATCACCCTGCCATTACTCTGGTTGGGGCTATTGGTAAACGCGGTGGACCTGGGCTTCGGGGTTAGCCTGCAGGAAGCGGTTATCGGTGCTATAGCCGGTTATCTGTCCCTGTGGAGCGTGTATTGGGTATTTAAGCTTGCTACCGGCAAGGAAGGCATGGGCTATGGGGATTTCAAGCTACTTGCGGCTCTGGGGGCCTGGATGGGCTGGCAGGCCTTGTTGCCGATTATCATTCTCTCTTCCCTGGTGGGCGCCATATTCGGTATTTTCGTGATTGCGGTAATGGGTAGAGACCGTTCAATTCCCATGCCCTTCGGTCCTTTTCTCGCTGGCGCAGGATTCCTCATGCTGATCTGGGGTCCCCAGATCGACGCATTCTATGTCGCCACCTTCGTCTCCTAGTTCACGCGGCCGGCCAACAGAGGGTTCCAGGGCAATGAATCGCAACTACGTTATTGGACTCACCGGTGGCATCGGCAGTGGCAAGTCCACCGTCGCCGACGTATTTGCCGAACTGGGCGTGGTTTTGATAGACGCCGATCTGCTAGCCCGGGAAGTGGTCGAACCCGGGTCTGCTGCACTCGCCTGCATCGCCGAACATTTCGGCGACAGCATTATCATGGCCGATGGGTCGCTGCATCGGCAGGCACTTCGAGAAATAGTATTTTCAGATGTCCTCGAAAAACACTGGCTGGAGAATTTGCTACATCCACTGATAGCCGCGCTGATGAAGTCCCGAATTTCCAGTTGTTCTTCACCCTATTGCCTGCTGGTTTCACCATTGCTGCTGGAGACCGGGCAACACCAGTTGGCAGATAGAATCCTGGTGGTAGATGTGGGTGAGGCAACCCAATTGAGCCGGACGCTGCAACGGGATCGCGGTGATCCCGATACAATTAGTGCGATCATTGCCTCCCAAATCGATAGACAGGAGCGCTTGCAAAAGGCCGATGACATTCTGGATAATGAAGCCGGCCTTGATGAACTCGATGCCCGAATTCATCGATTACATGAAAAGTATCTGCGCCTCGCCGAGGAGTCCCGTGAATCGAACTGAAACCAAAATAGTTAATTGCCCTGGCTGTAAAAAACCGGTGCCATGGGTGGAGGCTAGCCAATACCGGCCATTCTGTAGCGAGCGCTGTAAATTGATCGACTTCGGGGAATGGGCCACGGGAAAAAATAGGCTGGCAGGTGAGCCCCTATTTTCTGATTCCGAAGAGGAACCCTTGCAGTAGCCAGGGGATTATTCCTAAGGCAGGGGCGTTCCACTTATGGAAGGGATAGACATCCAGTAGAACTTGCTGCTGGGAACATGCACCTCATTCTCCAGAAACACCATCAGCAAATTTCCATCACGAGACAATCTGATTTTCCTGATCTGCTCACCCTCGAGTAATCCCAACTGGAATTCTTCAAGAATCAAATGTGTGACCACATCGAAGAAATACAGTTTTTCATTATCCGTCGCAATCAGGATGGTACCGCTGCTGTTAAATACGGCACTCACCGGAGAACTGCCCAGAAACCATTCACCGTCTATGTCGAAGTAAGCGACAGGGTTCATGTCCAGGATACTGAAATCATCATTGCCGACCCGATTTCCATCGGGACAGGAATAGGCGAGCCGACTGCCATCAGGTGAGATGCTGAAATCGGTGCAACCACTGCCGACTTGCTGGTCCGTGTTCTCTATAAATGTCAGCGCGTTGACTGCTGGATCGAAGTCGAAAGTCGCCAGATTCGAAGCCGTAGCCAGAAATACGCGATCTTGTACGCTGTCGTATTCAACTCTGACAGGTTCTTCCAATGGCAAACTGTCAATGAGGAAATTCGCATTGCCATCCATTAATCCTAACCACAATCCTGAATCAGCGAATGGTAATTGATTATCCAAATCGGCCCGGATGTTATCGAACATGAGGGCGAACACATTACCATCCTCACCTAGTGTCAGGTCCCTTAGTGCCCAGGTATAGGTACGAGATCCCTCCAGCGGATTGCTAAAAGTCTGGGTTACTGGATTCCAGCTGATAACCCCGGTATTGAGATTGAGGCGATAAAGACGTTCAGATTCTGGATGCACTGTCATATAGACAATGCCATTTGCATCGTCCAGGGTAAATTGATCGGGCACGGTATTGAAGCTATAGGTTGCTCCGGTTTCGCCGCTGAGAATATTCCGCTCTACCACCCGATTACGAATCGCATCACCGATTAATACCCATCCATGACACAGCGATACAAAATCCTGAGATGGCTCTACAATGAGGCCTCCATCCAGCGCCGAAATCAGCACTTCTGACGGTCCGGCCTGTACAGCCCCCAGAGACAGGGTTTCAAATAGCCAGGGATTGGAACCCTCCACAAGTTCGAGTCGGATTGCTATCTGCTCGCCCTTATAATTAACACTGGGAATATCCAAAATGCCGGAGTTGACGGCGTAGGTGGATGCACCTGCACCGCTCGTATCGGGAGGCGCGAACGCGTTGCAGTCGAACAATTCGATGCCGGTGCGTGCAGGCACAATTGATCCGGTATCTGTAACTACAGCATTCGTCAATTCAAAAATCAGCTGATTTGGATCAACCAGACGCAGCTGCGCAGTGCCAGAGCCTAAATCTGCAGCCTCAATGTTTGGCACTTCAAGTGTGTGCCCATCGAAGTTCACCGTGTCGTTCGCGACTTCAGGTGACGCCCCGGAGGTATAGTTGAGGGAAATATTTTCGAAAAACTTAACCCCAGTCCAGGCTGGAAATAAACCTTCTTCGATCGCAGCTGGTACCGTGGTGCTGCTAATTCTAAATCCTACAAACCGACTGCTGGACAAGGTTGAATTGACGGCGGCGGTGACGTCGATATCGAGTTGAGATAAGCCGGCCGCATCGACTTCGACTATGGGTAAAACAAAGCCGATGGAATAATCGGTGTTTTCAACAACGCCGTTGTCGCTATAGAAAATATTTCCAGCTCGGCGGCGCCGTTTTGAGGATATACCACCTCTATCGGCAGACTTAATGTGGCGCTGGAAACCGAAGTGACCGCAGCGAAATCAAATACCACCGCTGTTGCATCGATAAACAGGGCACCGGTTACAGCCCAGCCTCCCGAGCTTACATAGCTGGCATTTGTCGCCGCTCCCACTTCTGGCAAGGATGGGATGGGCTCGCCTTCCCCAGATTCCACCACGGGAGGATTTACCTCGACCAGCACAGCAGTATCCACCAGCACAGCCAACTCAGCATGGGCAACACCGAGGCTTAAAAACCCAGCGAGGCCGATCACTTTAAGAGGTTTTTTACAAACTCGGTTGATTGGCATGAATACCCGCTCTTTAGTCATGGTTTCTCGGTGCTTCAGATGCTATTAAAACCCATATTTTCAACTAGTTAGCATATATTTCAGCGAACTGCATCACAGAAAATACCCGCCACCGAAATGACTTATCCACAACGCTGTATCTGCTTGTGGAAGGAATACTTTATCACAAGTAGTGCGGAATAAATCCAATCTTTAGTTGGTTAAGTCTATTTATATCAGCAAGTTGGGGGAAATGTTTGATTTTTCGCCTGGAAATACATAGTGCTGTCCGCGACTCGAGGCCTTCTCGCTTGTCCCTGGACCTACAAAAATGTTCTGATGCCGGTGATGCCATGACCACCATAAAACCTGGCTTTATCCCTGTCTGAGCGCTGTATTCCCCCCAGCGCGTATACCGGCAGACTGACTTTGTCCGCCAGGGCCTGAAATTCGTCCCAGCCCAGTTGCTCGCTCTCGGCGTACTTTTCAGTGCGGCAAATCGGCGACAGTGACACAAAATCTGTTCCCAATGCCTCTGCCTTACGTAACTCCTCGAGGTTGTGGCAGGATGCACTGAACAGAGCATCCTCCACAATTGGTCGCTGCGTCAACTGCTGCAGGCAACTGGCGCTGGCATGAAAACCCGCCGCTGAACAGCCGTCGAGTAAAGCCGGGGCCTGATTCAATATCAAGTCTACTCCGGTGCCTTCGCAAGCATCCCTGGCACGCCGAAACCAGTCCAGATACTCCGCGCTATCCAATTGGGTTTGCCGAATCTGAATCAACTTCAAACCGCGTCCGATTAGCAGCTGCAATAAACTTTGCAGATGATCGAAGCTACTTACATCGGGGGTGATGGCGATCTCATGGGGCAGTGACAGGCACTTGATAATTGGCCCATTGGCAACGGGAAAATCCCGCTGCGGCAATGTCGGAATAGATCGCCATTCTACCGCCTGCCCTTCGAGACCTGTCGGCTCGCCAATGAACTCTGAGATGGTCCATACATCCAGCAGCACGGATTTATCGCTGTAGTGATAAAGAATTTTCTTCAACGGAGAACAGTGCAGAGGCGTGACTCCAAGCTCTTCTTCGAATTCTCGCTTGAGTGCGCGCTGTACGTCTTCGCCCCATTCCACCTTGCCCCCAGGGAATTCCCACAGTCCACCCTGATGGCTGTTCGGGTGACGCCGGGAGATTAACACCTCGCCCACTGCGTTATACAGGACACCGACGGCAACATGGATGGGGGAGGAAGTAGTCAAACGATCTCAAGTTCGATATTCGGCATTAATTTTGACATAGTCGTGGGAGAGATCGGAAGTCCATACCGTCTCGCTACAACGCCCGCGGGCGAGCTTGATGTCGATTGTAATTTCCTGTTTATCCATCTCGATCTGGGCCTTTTCCTCGGCATAATTCGGATCCAGCTCACCGTTGCTAATCAGGGCGAGATCCCCAAGCGTAATAGCGATAGCATCCAGGGATAAATCTTTCAGCCCCGACCTGCCGACGGCGGCGAGAATCCGGCCCCAGTTTGGATCGGATGCAAAGAAGGCGGTTTTCACCAGCGGCGACTCTGCCACCGTATAGGCTACCTGCAGGCATTCATCCGTAGATGCGCCCTGCCTGACGTTGATGGTGATGAACTTCGTCGCCCCTTCGGCATCTCGAATCAAGCCTGTTGCCAATTCCTGGAAGATCTGTCCCAGCGCCCGGTCAAATTTCTCATTCACGGATTTATTGCCAGCATCGATTTGCACCTGGCTGTGACCGGTTGCCGCCAACATACAACTGTCGTTGGTGGAGGTATCACCATCAACCGTTATCCGATTGAAGGAGTGAGAAACCGCCTGTGCCAGTTTCTGCTCGAGCAGTTGTTGATGGATCTGTGCATCCGTGAAAACAAAAGCCAGCATGGTGGCCATGTCGGGCTTAATCATACCGGATCCCTTTGCCATGCCGGTGATTGTCACTGACTTGCCGTCGAGCTCGAGTCGAGTCGAGGCTAGCTTTGGCCGAGTGTCGGTGGTCAAAATTCCTGTCGCCGCTTGCAGCCAGTTGCTGGCAGAGAGTTTATCGATTGCCTCGGGCAGGCCGAATACTATTTTGTCCACCGGTAGCGGTTCACCGATGACACCGGTTGAAAAAGGTAGCACCGAGCAGGCTTGCACTTCGGTAAGTTCCGCTAGCGCCTGGCAACATCGGAAGGCATCGTCACGCCCAGTTGCACCTGTTCCCGCATTGGCATTACCGGTGTTAATCAGAAAATAGCGGCTAGTCGCAGTTTGCAAATGTTGCTTTGCCAGTAATACCGGCGCCGCACAGAATGCGTTTTGGGTATACACACCGGCAACCGCAGCACCGCGTGCAATTTCAATCAGGACCAGGTCGAGACGGTCCGCGTAGCGGATATTGCTCGCGATCGCCGCCAGTCGTATGCCGGCTACTTCATAAAATTTGCGTGCGTTCATATCCTGACCAATCGGTTATAGGCGACCGTGGCAGGCCTTGTACTTCTTGCCGGAACCACAGGGACAAGGTTCATTTCTACCTACCTTTGGCGCTTCCCGTCGCAACGGCTGCGGTCGCTGTGCGGCCTCGGCTGCCGGCGGAGATTCGGCAGACCCAGCGTTGGCAAGTGCAGAGACTGCCTGGTGTTGGTAGCTGACTCTTTCCTTGACCCTTTCCTGTTCGCGCTGGCGCTCGATTGCATCGGCTTCATCATCCTGACGAATTTTGACATGACTCAATACTTTGGTGACTTCATGTTGCAGATTTATCATCAGTTCCTGAAACAGGGCAAATGCTTCGCGCTTGTATTCTTGCCGTGGATTCTTACCGCCATAACTGCGCAGGAATATACCCTGTCGAAGATGATCCATGGTGCCAAGATGGTCTTTCCATAAACCATCCAGTATCTGTAGCGTAATCTGCTTCTCGAACAGGCGCATCTTGTCACCTACGATGGTGCATTTCTCTTCATATTCCCGGGCCAGCACTTCGACAATTTTTGTCTTTAACTGATCTTCATAGAGCTGATCATCTTCATCCAGCCAGGATTGCAGCGCCTGTTTACTCCCAAAATCAGATTCAATGGCCCGCTCTAATCCCTCGACATCCCATTGTTCAGGAACACTCTGGGGTGGCATATAGCCATCTACCAATTTATCAACGACTTCTTCTCGCATATCGCTCAACAATTCAGATACATCATCACTGGCCAACAATTCGTTACGCTGGCGATAAATTATCGTCCGTTGATCGTTCGCCACATTGTCATATTCGAGCAATTGTTTACGAATATCAAAGTTACGTCCCTCTACCTTGCGCTGGGCTTTTTCGATGGAACGGGTAACCATACCGTGTTCAATCGCTTCACCCCGCTCCATTCCCAGGCGGCGCATGAAATTCTTCACACCGTCGGTGGCGAATATTCGTAGCAAGTTATCTTCCATAGACAAATAAAATCTTGAATAACCCGGGTCGCCCTGACGTCCGGAACGCCCGCGTAGCTGGTTGTCGATACGCCGCGATTCATGGCGTTCCGTACCGATTATGTGCAGGCCACCCGCGGCTATCACCTGGTCATGCCGCTGCTGCCAGGCGGCCTTTATTTTTTGCACTTCGCTCTCGCTTGGAGCCTGGAGTCCGGCGATTTCAGCTTCCCATTTGCCGCCAAGCACGATATCTGTACCACGACCAGCCATGTTCGTAGCGATCGTCACTACACCGGGCCGACCGGCCTCGGCAATTATCTGCGCTTCCCTTTCATGAAATTTCGCATTCAATACTTCATGCTTGATTTTTTTCTTGGTCAGAAATTCCGACAGTATTTCCGAAGTGTCAATCGAAGCGGTGCCAACCAGAATGGGGGCGCCTTTGGCGCTGAGCTCGGTAATGTCTTTCACTATGGCTTCAAATTTTTCTTCCATAGTCAGATAAATCAGATCGTTGGCATCATCCCTTATCATTGGCATATTGGTTGGGATAACAACAACATTGAGTCCGTAAATTTCGCTGAATTCATAGGCTTCTGTATCGGCGGTACCGGTCATCCCGGACAAGGTATTGTAGAGCCGAAAATAATTCTGGAATGTGGTTGAAGCCAGGGTCTGGCTTTCGCTTTGAATCTCCAGCCTTTCTTTCGCTTCGAGCGCCTGATGCAAGCCTTCCGAGAGTCGTCGGCCCTCCATGGTTCGACCCGTATGTTCATCGATTAACACGATGTGTTTATTTTGTACAATATATTCAACGTCTCTGTGAAAGAGGTAATGGGCCTTTAAAGCCACGTGTACATGATGCAGCAGCGACAAATTTGTCGCCGAATACAGGGATTCCCCCTCCATTAATAATTTCTTTTGAAACAACAAGTCTTCAACATACTCATGACCTGCTTCCGTCAATTCTACCTGGCGGCTTTTCTCATCGACGATGAAATGACCCGATTCTTCCAGCACATAATCTTTGTCCATCATCTCCATCTTGGTCTTTTCTTGTTTGACACCCTTCTCCAGGCCCGGAATCAAATTGTCGACCGCAAGGTAAAGTTTGGAGCTATCTTCGGCGGCACCAGAAATGATCAGGGGCGTCCTTGCCTCATCTATCAGAATCGAATCCACTTCATCGACGATGGCAAAATTCAGCTCACCCTGCATTTTGTCTTCCAGTCGAAATGCCATATTGTCACGCAGGTAATCGAATCCAAATTCATTGTTGGTACCGTAGGTAATCGAACACTGATAAGCCACCTTCTTCTCATCGGGACTTTGCCCGGACTTGATAATGCCAACGCTTAAACCAAGAAATTCGTATATAGGGCGCATCCAGTTTGCATCTCGGTGAGCAAGATAATCATTCACCGTGACAATATGCACACCTCTCCCGGTAAGGCCGTTCAGGTACGCCGGCAAAGTTGCCATCAGTGTCTTGCCTTCACCCGTTCTCATTTCAGAAATACCGCCTTCGTGCAGCACAATACCGCCTATCATCTGCACATCGAAAGGACGCAGCTGTATGCTCCGTTGGCTTGCCTCTCGCACCACGGCGAAGGCTTCGGGCAATATGGCATCGAGGGATTCTCCCGACTCATATCGTTGCCTGAATTCATTAGCTTTGTGTTTGAGTTCATCATCAGACAGAGACGCGATTGGCTCTTCGAATTTATTAATGATCGCGACCGTACGTTCGAGTTTCTTCAGCTTTCTGGAGTTGCTGCTACCAAATATTTTGCTAAGTATATTCATGATGTTTATCTGGATATTGGATCTGACATGGTTGTTAATTATCACGCATTAATCGATAAATCGATAAATGCACGACCTGAGAATTATGAAATTTCTGCAGAGAAAACTATCTGACGGTACGATGAATATAGGCAGATGGATCCACGACCCTGCCATTTTTGTAGACTTCGAAGTGGACGTGGGGCCCCGTGGTTCTGCCGGTGGAGCCCACCAGGGCAATGTTCTGGCCTTTCTTGACGATATCGCCGACATCTACCAGCAGTTTTTCGGCATGGGCATAGCGGGTGGTGTATCCATTGCCATGATTAACCTCAACCATGAGCCCATAATCAGACCTCGGACCCGACCATGTTACCACGCCGGCTGCAACCGTATTGATGTCTGAACCGGCACGACCGGTGCTGAAATCCAGTCCGGTATGAAATGTGAGGTGGCCGGTAAAAGGATCGGGGCGTTGACCAAATCTGGAAACCAGCCAACTCCGCGCTACTGGCCGTCCGGCTAAAAATACATCGGACCGTATCTTGCGGTCCACCATGAGACTTTCAAGGATCTCCAACTGCTGCTGGCGATCCTCCAGCTGTCTCTCCAATTGAGCAACCGCGTTGCCGAAATTCGCGGAGGTGTAAGGTACGGACGTCCCGATGCTGGGACCACCGATAGCGATCGGTTGGCTAAAATCGAATTCACCATTGTCAAAATTAGCTATGGAAGTGATACGTTCACCCACCGCATCCAGACGCACTAGTCGAGCCTGCAACGTGGCCAGCCTAAGGGTCAAAGCTTCCAACTGTTGCTTTGACTCCAGTTTAATGCTTTCGAGCTGTTCGGATTGCAATTTGATTTGCCGATCCCAATTTTGAACGGCTTCCTCGCTAACAATAGGGGATTCCTGGGAGACGGCGAGCTGGTAGCCAAAATAACCGAGCGCAACTGGTGCGCCCAGAAAACAGAGGGAAAGCAGGCCTTTCAGCCAACCCTTGAGAACGATGGTTTTAGTGTGACCGTGACGTTGGTCGACCAGAATGACTTTCATAATTACATGTTGTCTAAGTTAGCCTGTTACAGCAATTGGGGCTAATGCAGGAACATCAAGGCCTAGGGGACCTCTGATTGAGTATTCAATGTCTCTGCATGACCGTAGGGCCTGCAGAGCAGCTAGGTCGCCAGCACCGGTTGCATGTAGGAAATAGGTACATTGGCTTCGGTATCGAAACTGACAATTTCCCAAGCATCTTCATTAACTTCGAGCATTCTTAATAAAGCATTATTGAGAGCATGTCCAGATTTATGTCCCTTGAACTCGCCAATCAGACTATTACCCAGGAGATATAAATCCCCAATAGAATCAAGAATTTTGTGCTTCACGAATTCATCTTCGTAACGCAAACCATCTTCGTTCAGCACCTTGTAATCACCGACGGCGATGGCGTTATCCATACTTGCGCCGAGCGCCAGGTTGCGATTTCGGAGTTCTTCAAATTCATGCATAAACCCGAAGGTCCTGGCACGACTTACTTCTTTGACGAAGGAGGTGCTGGAAAAGTCGATAGTTGCGCTGGTGGTGTGTTTCTTATAAACGGGATGATCATAGAGTAATGTGTAGCTAACCTTGAAGCCGTCGAATGGCTCCAGGCTCACCGACTTGTCCCCCTGTTTGAGTTGGATGGGGCGTTTAATTCTAATAAATTTTTTCAATTCCGACTGTTCTTCTATGCCCGCAGACTGGATCAAAAACACGAAGGGTCCAGCACTACCGTCCATTATGGGGACTTCGGACGCGCTCACATCGACATAAGCATTGTCGATACCCAGTCCAGACATGGCAGACATCAAATGTTCTACCGTAGAAATTCGAACGCCGTCCTTGACCAGGGTGGTCGACAGGTTGGTCTCTCCAACGTTGGCGGTCCGGGCCTCGATCTGCACCACCGGATCCAGGTCGATGCGGGTGAAAATAATGCCCGAGTTGACTGGAGCGGGTCGCAGGGTGAGATACACTTTCTCACCGGTGTGCAGGCCAATACCGGTAGCCCGAATGACATTCTTGAGTGTTCTTTGCAGTAGCATAGGTTTATGTGGACCTTTTCTTATCCAGCCTGGGTTCCGGCACTGGACGTGGTCGGGACTCGAAGCCAGTGTTGACACTGATGTCGATACGACATCTTAGTTCCCAAGAGGGCTACTGAAAATCAAGCTATTTTGACCCGACACGGAGTCCGGAAACTCGCGATATGCTTGTGCCTTAACCCTCTCAACACACCAGCAGACCGGACAATCAGCAATTGCATCCCGACTCGACAACCGTTCCCGCAGCAAAACTGCCGCATAGTATCAAATATGCGAGCAGAACCCAATCATTGCGGTGTAGTCGCGAGCTCGAGAATTTTGTGCGGTTGACAGGGTTCCGGTAGTTTTCCCCACTCTCCATTAACCACCGGGTGCCAGTTGCCCCTGCTTACAATCCCTTAATCTGCCTGTCTGCGTAGAAAAGCAGGAATATCCAGGTAATCCATATCGGCCTCGGCACTGATGGCTTGCGCCATCAATGGCGCTTTCTCTCCCGCCTGTCGTTTCCTCATAATGGCCGGGGTGTCGAGTTGTCGATAATCTGTGGTGCCGTCCAAATTGGTGTTATCCACCACTTTCTTGGGCCTCTCATGGGAGCCTGCAAGCCCAGTCGCAACCACGGTTACGCGCATCTCGGCATCCAGAGAAGGATCGATAACAGTACCAACAACAACGGTGGCATCATCAGAGGCAAATTCTTCGATGGTATCACCTACTTCGGAGAATTCTCCAAGCGATAAGTTTTCACCCGCTGTTATGTTGACAAGTATTCCCCTTGCACCCTGGAGATTTACATCTTCCAGCAATGGGCTACGAATCGCTGACTCCGCCGCCTCGCGGGCCCGCTCGTCACCCCTAGCCATGCCGGTGCCCATCATCGCCATGCCCATCTCCGACATCACCGTTTTAACATCGGCGAAATCAACATTGATCATACCCGGATGCATAATCAAATCGGCTATGCCCTTAACTGCACCTAACAAGACATCATTTGCAGCCTTGAATGCCTCCAACAGAGATGCATCTTTACCGAGTACATCCAGGAGTTTTTCATTAGGAATTGTAATTAACGAATCAACACTCTCGGACAGGAGTTGAATGCCCTGTTCGGCGATTGCAGAGCGTTTCTTGCCTTCGAAGGGAAAAGGTTTGGTCACCACCGCAACAGTGAGAATTCCCATCTCCTTCGCGACTTCGGCTACAATCGGAGCGGCACCTGTACCGGTGCCGCCACCCATACCGGCAGTTATAAATACCATATCAGCACCGGACAAAATTTCTGCGATTTCATCACGGTCCTCAAGCGCAGCTTGCCGACCTATCTCGGGATTGGATCCCGCGCCCAGACCCTTGGTGATATTGCTTCCCATCTGCAATATGGTTTTCGCTTTCAGATTGCTGAGAGCCTGTGCATCGGTATTGGCGCAAATAAACTCCACGCCTTCTACTTGATTATTGATCATGTGGTGAACGGCATTACCGCCACCGCCGCCAACACCTATTACTTTTATTACTGCGTTCTTCTGTAAATTTTCGACTAATTCGAACATATAGCCCCCTTCATATTAAATTCTACAAATGAGTTGATTGATAAAACTACACAAATTTTTCCTGAAACCAGTTTTTTACCCTGCCCACCATGTGAATTTGCGGTTCTTTCTTCGCTTCGACACCACCTCTCTCCTGATACTGCTTCAACCCATATAGCAATAGCCCAACACCTGTAGAATAAATTGGGTTCTTAACAATATCGGCTAATCCATTGACTTTATGAGGAGTTCCAATCCTTACCGGCGCATGAAAAATCTCTTCCGCCAGTTCGACAACACCCTCCATTTTGCTGGTGCCTCCGGTTAATACCACACCGGCCGCAAGCAGGTTTTCAAACCCACTGCGCTGTAATTCGGCCTGTACCAGGGTAAACAGTTCGTCATAACGCGGTTCAACAACTTCGGCCAGTGCCTGCCGTGATAATTCACGAGGTGGCCGGTCTCCCACACTAGGTACCTTAATAGCTTCGCCTGCACTCGCCAGCTGAGTCAGTGCACAGGCATATTTAATTTTTATCTCTTCGGCATTTTCAGTCGGAGTGCGCAATGCCATCGCAATATCATTGGTAACCTGATCACCAGCGATTGGGATGACACCCGTATGCCGTATCGCGCCTTCGGTAAAGATCGCTATATCGGTAGTTCCACCACCGATATCGACAAGACATACGCCCAGCTCTTTTTCATCGTCAGTAAGCACGGAATAGCTTGATGCTAGCTGCTCGAGAATAATTTCGTCAGTATCGAGACCGCAGCGTTTAATACATTTCTCGATGTTCTGCACCGCATTTATTGCACAGGTCACAAGGTGTACTTTCGCTTCCAGTCTGACACCGGACATACCAAGAGGCTCTTTGACACCTTCCTGGGAGTCGATTATGTATTCCTGGGGCAAGATATGGAGAACTTTCTGATCGGCGGGAATGGCGACTGCCTGGGCCGCATCTATTACCCGCTCAATGTCTGGCCGCATCACTTCGCCATCACGAATGGCGACGATACCGTGCGAATTCATGCTGCGAATATGGCTGCCCGCAATACCGGCGAACACGGAATGAATCTGACAGCCAGCCATCAATTCTGCCTCTTCTATAGCCCGCTGAATTGACTCCACCGTGGACTCAATATTCACTACGGTGCCTTTCTTGAGACCCCGGGAGCGATGACTGCCGATGCCAATAATATCGAGACCACCATCGAGTTTGATATCGCCAACGATAGCAACCACCTTCGAGGTGCCAATATCCAAACCGACTATCATATTTCCGCCGACTGCTTCATTCATAGCCTGTAATCTCCAGGCGGCAACGCCCCGTCAATTAGTATGTTGTTTGCCAATCGCAACAGATTCACCTTATTGCCACCGATGTTAATTCCTCCACTGCACTAGCTATTGCAATGCCGTTGCCATATCTCAAGTCGATCGAACGAAACCGTTCCGTCTGCAGTACATCCTGGCCGTCATAAAACCTGACAAAGCGCTGCAGTTTCTCGTCTACTTCTCCTCGACCCACACTAACGTGCATATTCTCATTCAGAGACAAATTCCAGCTGCCACGAGAGCTAAGAAACAAGCCGTTTAGTCGCAGTCCCGCTGGAAACAAAATCTGGTTCATCAACTGATACTGTTCCATCACCTGGTACTGGGAGCCATTCGGCCCCGTGAGCCGAGGCAGTGCGGCATATTGATCGACTCCATGGGGTTCGAAAATCTCTCCATACTGATTTAACAATTGCCTGTCACCCCATCTCGCAATCGCGATTTGCTCGGTGATGTTGAGGGCGACACTATCTGGCCAAATACGTTTTACCGAGGCCATGGCGATCCAGGGATGTTGCTCCAGGGCCTGCTTTACTCCTGCCACATCAAATGTAAAAAAGCCGGTAATAATAAAGGGGGCGAGCAAGGACTTCACTTCCGCCTCGTCAAGCTGTTGCCATTGATTTTCAATTCGGATTTTTACTACCGGGCGATTAACATAAGAGGTTATGCCCTGGGAATTTTGTTGGAATAGCAGACCCGTACTTAGGAGTAGTACGAACCACAGCAGCTGTATCCTTTTTCGGGAATACCTGGGTTTAAGCGGCCGATTACCACCCAGAAACAGGCTGTGGTTTGCATGAACACCACTGCCGGTACTTTTGAATCTAGCTTTAGCTCTCATCATTTCTTTTATTCACTCGTCGTAATGTTGGCACCGCCACCCGTACCCGAGTTATCCTTTGGCCTAATTGCGCCCCAAGCTGCCTGCTTCACTTGGGGTTTTCTTGCTTAGTTCGCATCCCAGAATTTGTAGCAACAACTCATCAAAATCCATTCCAGCGTGGTTCGCCGCCATTGGCACGAAGCTGTGACTGGTCATGCCCGGCACTGTATTCACTTCCAACAAAAAGAATTTTCCTTGTTTATCCTGCATCACATCAACTCTGGCAAGACCCTCACAATCCAAACTCTGGTAGGCCTTGAGTGCCAGTTCATTCAATTCCCGCAACTTGTTCTCAGACAAGTCAGGTGGACATATAATGTTCGTGCCTTTATCTATATACTTGGCATCGAAATCAAAAAACTGTCGCGACGTATGCAGCTGTATCGCAGGCAATAATTGTTCGCCAAGCACCGCGATAGAAAATTCCTTACCTTCGATATATTGTTCCGCCATTACATCCGGATCGTATTGAGTTGCAATTTCATATTGCTTTTTTAGGGAATCCGCATCACTTACAATTGCAATGCCAAGACTGGACCCACCGTTTACTGGTTTAACCACCGCCGTACCCAACTGATCGAGTATCGATTGCCAGTCACTGGCGCTGGTCAACTGCAAAAACTCCGCCGTATTCAAGCCCAGTCTCTGCCAGATCAACTTGCTCTTGATCTTGTCCATGGCCAGGGCCGAGGACAATACATTGCTGCCGCTGTAGGAGAGGTTCATGGTTTCCAGAAAGCCCTGAATTACGCCATCTTCTCCGCCCTTTCCGTGCAGCATAATAAAAACCAGGTCGGGACCAGTCTCGACCAGCCGAGCCATGATGTTTTCATCAACATCGATGACGCTCGAGCTGACACCGAGGCGTTGCAAGCCCTGAAATACCGCGTCACCACTCCACAGGGAAATTTCCCGTTCCGCGGAGTTGCCTCCCTTCAACACCACTACATGGCCAGAATTAGTGACTATTTCCTCTCTATTTATCGTTCTCATTTCTCTTTTTCTTGACCAAGTTTGGTAAAATTCTTCCAATTAAATCAATCAATTACTCGTTATCTAAAGCCCTTCTTCGCCAACTCCTTCGCCAACAAGCCAACACTACCCGCTCCCTGGGTCAAAATGATGTCCCCCGGCCTGATCAAATCAGTCAAAATACCATGTACATCCTCGTCTTTTTGCACATAAACGGGGTCTACTTTGCCCCGCAATCGAATGCTACGACAGAGGCTGCGCGAGTCCGCTCCGGCTATTTTCTTTTCCCCGGCCCCATATACTTCCAGCAGTAACAACACGTCGGTTTCAGACAGTACATCGACAAAGTCTTCATAAAGATCCTTGGTTCGACTGTAACGATGCGGCTGATAGATCATCACCAGGCGGTTATCCGGCCAACCATCCCTGAGAGCTTTCAGGGTCGCTGCCACCTCGGTAGGGTGATGCCCATAATCATCGATCAGCATCACCTTGCCATTTTTTACTTGAAATTCTCCCTGCACATCGAAACGTCTACTGACGCCGGAAAAATTCTTGATGCCGTTGCGTATGTGCTTGCCGTCAATGCCTTCATCTCTGGCGACAACGATGGCAGCTGTCGCATTCAACGCATTGTGTCGGCCCGGCATATTCAGGGTAATCTTGAGGGTTTCACCCTCGTCCCCCCATTGCACCTCGAAATTCGTGGTTCCGCAATTCTGCACCAGATTTACAATCCTGAAGTCTGCATCTTTCGAAAATCCATAGGTAAGCTTCGGTCGGGAGATGGACGGCAGTATTTCCCGCACCGTTGCATCATCGATACATAAAACTGCAAGGCCGTAGAAGGGAAGGTTGTGCAGAAAATCGATAAAGTGCTTCTTCAGATTTTCGAAGTTTCCGCCGTAGGTGGCCATATGCTCTTCTTCAATATTCGTAACCACTGCCACCATCGGTTGCAGATGCATAAATGAGGCATCGCTCTCGTCCGCTTCTGCCACTAAGTATCGGCTTTCGCCAAGTCGGGCGTTGGTGCCGGCACTATTCAACAAGCCGCCGATCACAAAGGTAGGGTCGAAGCCGGCCTCTGCTAATAGAGAAGCCACCAGAGATGTTGTAGTGGTTTTCCCGTGGGTGCCTGCGATCGCGATGGCATGCCGATAGCGCATTAATTCAGCCAGCATTTCTGCCCGGGAAATCAGGGGAAGCGATCGCTTCTCCGTGGCCTTTATCTCGGGATTACTGAATTTGATTGCGCTGGAAAAGACGACAACATCTGCTGCTTCTACATTGCTCGCTTCGTGACCAATAAAAATCGTCGCCCCCATGGCGGCAAGTCTGTCTGTAGCCGAAGATTGCCTGATATCCGAACCGGTGATGGTATATCCCTGATTCAATAATACCTCGGCGATGCCGCACATGCCTGCACCCCCAATGCCAATGAAGTGGATGGTGTTGATTCGCCGCATCTCTGGAATGGCATACATGGTGCCGGCGTTAGACATGATCTGACTCCAGACATACTGTGGCTATGAGTTCGGATGCATCTCGCAACGCGATCGAGCTTGCTCGCTCAGCCATGGTCCGTAATCGAATGCGATCGTCATCCAGACCCTTCAAGGTTCTCAGTAGCAAATCAATCGTCAGTTCGGCCTGCCGAATCAACACCGCGGCTCTGTTATCACTCAACCATTCGGCATTCGCCGTCTGCTGATTGTCACTATGGTAGGGATAGGGGATTAGAATGGAGGGCAGCCCCACAGCCGCAAGTTCGCTCACGGTGCTGGCGCCGGAACGGCTCACGACCAGATCAGCCCATCGATATGCCGCGGCCATATCATCAATAAAGGGCACGAGTCTGTTGCCATCGCCAAATTCGATGTTCAGGGACTGGTACAGCTTTCTGGTTTCATCAAAGGTTTTGCTACCCGACTGGTGATATATCTCCGGCCGGTTGGCGCCACCCCAACGCGACAGCACCTCAGGAATAGCTGCGTTGATAGCCGCCGCTCCCTGACTTCCGCCCAAGACAAGAATCTGCAAGGGTGCATCCGCTAACGATGCAGAAGAATTTGAGCCCTTTATCCCCTTTGCTATTGCAACAATATCCTCTCGCAGCGGATTGCCGGTATGAATCACTTTTTCGTTTTTCGCAAAAGTATTGGGAAAGGCCTCGAAAACTCGATCGGCGAATTTCGCGAGAATTTTATTGGTCGCACCGGCGACAGCATTTTGTTCATGAATTAACAATCGCCTTCCCATTAACTTTGCAGCGATGCCACCGGGGCCAGAAACAAAACCTCCCATCCCCAGTACACACAGTGGTTTTACCCGGCTGATAACAACTATGGATTGAACCAATGCCTGTACCAGCATAAAAGGCGCCATCAGTTTACGAGCAATGCCCTTGCCCCTGAGTCCTTGCACGGAAATGGTATGAATTGCAATATCGGTACCAGCCAACAATTCATTTTCCATCCCGTTGCGTGTGCCTAACCACTCCGTACGCACTCCTTTGGCCGCAAGTTTTTGAGCAATCGACAGCGCCGGGAATATGTGGCCGCCGGTACCCGCAGCCATGATGAGGATGCTGGTATTATCCGCAACCGGATTCAGATTCACGATCCAGCTTCCTTTTCGGAAAAGCATTCCGTCTCATATTGAATACGCACCAGTAATGCCACCATAAAGCAACTCACAATCAGACTGGCACCGCCATAACTCAAGAAGGGCAGAGTTAACCCCTTGGTTGGTAACAAGCCTATATTTACACCGATATTGATCATCGCCTGGCCGGCGAACAGCAAGCCCAAGCCATAGGCAAAGAATGCCGCAAACAATCGATTCTTAAGGTGCGCGGCTTTGCCAATAGCAAAGGTGTTCGCCACCAACAGACAAAAAAGCAGCACGATGGCAGCTACACCAAACAACCCCAGTTCTTCGCCGATTATGGCGAGTACGAAGTCATTGTGTGCCTCCGGCAAAAAATAGAGTTTCTGAATGCTGTTTCCCAGACCCACCCCCAACCATTCACCGCGGCCAAAGGCAATTAATGCCTGGGTCAGTTGATAGCCACCCTCGTTGACATTTTCTGCCGCCCAGGGATTCAGAAAAGAAGAAAGCCGGACGATTACATAGGGCTTCATAATGGCGAGGGAACCGACCGCACCGACACAAAGTACCAGCATCAAGAAGAATCGATAAAGTTTGGCGCCGGCGAGAAAAATCATGCAGAATGCGGTCAGCATAAGTATCACCATGACCCCGTGATCCGGCTCGAAATGCAGAAGTACCACCGCCGCGAAGATCACCACCAATGGCTTAAAAAACCCCGACCAATTCTCGCGCACCTCATCCAGATGACGTTCAAGAAAAGAAGCGAGGTATATCACGATGAATACCTTGGCGAGCTCGGATGGTTGCAGATTAAAGAAACCCAGATCGATCCATCTAGCACTACCGTTTACGACCTTGCCAACACCCGGTACGAACACCAGGAGTAGAAGCCCATAGGAAACCATTAGCAAAAACCAGCTATAGCTGCGCCAGGTTTTTACCGGCACATGCAAGGTAATGACTGCTACCAGCAAGCCAATCATCGCGAAGATGGCCTGTCGCTTGAGATGATAGAACGGGTCACCAAACTGACTGCTGGCAATTTCTATGGATGCCGACGTCATCATCAATAAACCGCTCAGCAATAGAATTCCGCTAATCAATAGCAAGGAATTCAGGGACTGTGATGGTGTCAACATCAGCCCTGGCATTCCCCGCCCTGGGCGCCGGTTTACCGTGGTAGCCATACTCATTGCAGCCCCTCCACGGATTGAATAAATGCCTGGCCGCGGTGCTGAAAGTTATCGAACATATCGAAACTCGCACAGGCAGGTGAGAGCAAGACCGCATCGCCAGGTTCGGCATGGTCCAGCGCAACTGCGACCGCATCTTCCATGTCATTGGCAAAGTAGGTTCGAACGTCGGCATCAAAATTCGCAGCCATCTCGACCGCGTCCCGACCTATAAGAATCACTTCCTTTCCCCATCGATTAATGACTGGCACCAGAGGTTTAAAATCAGCACCCTTGCCCACACCCCCTGCAATCAGCACGATGTGTCCGGAGATCCTCTGCCCCAGGCCCTCAACCGCGGCCATGGTCGCACCGACATTAGTGCCTTTTGAATCGTTATAAAATTCAATGCCTGAGACATTTCTTACCCACTGACAACGATGGGGCAGCCCGGAAAATTCTGTAATGGCCGCTTTAATTTGCTTCAGGTCTATGCCCAGTGCCATCGCTATCGCACTCGCCGCGAGCACATTCGAAATATTGTGCTGGCCAAACACTTTCAACTCGTTAACCGACAGGATCTTCTCAAACTGGTAAGCCAGGTATTGATCGCCGCCTTCTTGCAACACGCCCAAACCGTCAACACCGGGCTGGCTATACCCGAATTCCCGCACCGGTACATTCATCCGTCTCAGAGGATAGCTATAGGGGTCGTCACGATTCACTACGACCTGCTTGCAGCCATCAAAGATCCGCTGTTTCGCCGCATGATACTCAGTTAAATCTTCGTAGCGATCCATATGATCTTCGCTGAGGTTTAACAATACCGCCACTTCTGCGCCCAGATTTTCGGTCGTTTCCAATTGAAAACTCGATAATTCCAATACATAAAGATCCCTGCTGTCTTCAGCCAATAAATCCAGCACGGGCTTGAAATTTACCCCATCCAGGTTTCCACCCAGACCGAAGTTCTTTCCTGCCTTGCATAAAATTTCCGTCAGCATCGCTACCACTGTACTTTTGCCATTCGAACCGGTAACACCCACGATTGGTGCTGTCACAACTTTCGAGAAAATATCGATGTCGCCGCTGACTGCAACGCCGGCATTCTGTGCAGCTACGATCTCCGCTGTTTTTAGACTTACCCCCGGGCTAACAAGCAACTCACTGGCATTCAAAAATGTCTGCAGCGAAAACTCACCCAATTCGCATTCAGTGTCGGGCATTAGCCGCTTCAATTCTTCAAGAGAGGGGGGGTTGAGGCGACTATCGACCACCTTGAAGGCGCGCCCCTGGGCAGCAAGATACTTCGCGCAGGACAGACCAGTGCTGCCTAAACCAACAATTACGCTTGCAGATCCTGTCGCTGAGTAAGCCACCTCTGAGTCCACCATCCGGGTCTGTCCCGTCTGCCATTAACGAAGTTTCAATGTCGCCAGTCCAAATAAAACCAGCATCACCGTAATAATCCAGAAGCGTACAATTACCCGGGGTTCTGGCCAGCCCTTCAACTCAAAATGGTGGTGCAACGGTGCCATTCTAAAAATTCGCTTGCCGGTTAATTTAAACGAAGCCACTTGCAAAATTACTGATGCAGTTTCCATGACGAAGACGCCACCCATGATGAAGAGGACGATTTCGTGGCGTGAGATCACCGCCATCAGGCCCAGGGAAGCACCAAGAGCCAGGGCACCGACATCACCCATAAATATTTGTGCCGGGTAGGTGTTAAACCAGAGAAAACCAAGACCCGCGCCCATCAGGGCACCGGCAAAAATCACAATTTCGCCGGATCCGGAGACATTGGGAATATTTAAGTAAGTGGAAAACTCACTGTGTCCGGCAAGATAAGCAATCAGGCCCAGCGCGCCACCCACCATAACCGTCGGTAGAATCGCGAGACCGTCCAGGCCATCGGTAAGATTAACGGCGTTGCTAAATCCCACTATCATAAAATAGGTAATTACGATATAAAGCACGCCAACATCTATGGCTACATCTTTAAAAAATGGAATGATGTACTGAGTTTCGACCGGACTCTGTGCGCTATAGTAGAGAAAAATAGCGGCAGCTAATCCAATCAGGGACTGCCAGAAATATTTCCATCTGGCGGATAATCCCACGGTGTTTTGTTCAAACACCTTGCGATAATCGTCCACCCATCCCACCGCCCCGAATGCCACAGTAACCAACATTACAGTCCAGACATAATGGTTACTCAGGTCTGACCACAACAGGGTACTTATGGCGATGCTGACCAGGATCAGCACACCGCCCATGGTCGGCGTGCCGGCCTTACTGAAGTGAGATTCCGGTCCATCATCCCGAACCACCTGGCCTATTTGATGATAATTCAGGCGTCGTATTATCCACGGTCCGATAAGCAGGGACACAGCCATGGCAGTAAGAATGCTGAAAATACCTCTCACCGTTATGTACTGCAGGACAGCAAAGTTGCTATTTATCTGCATTAAATAGTCTGATAACCAAACTAGCATTAGAATTCCTCGCTCGCAGTCAAAACATTTACCACCGCATCCATCCTGGCTCCCCTTGAGCCCTTTACCAAAAATGTCACCTCCGACGATGCGATGTCTTGACATGCCCTCGTCAACTCACTCATTTCAGAAAAATGCCTGCCACCGGAGCCGAAAGCCTCCACTATAAATCGACTCTGTCCGCCAACAGCCCACAGTTTGTCTATGCCAGCCTTCGCCGCGTATTCACCAACGGCGCTGTGCGCCGACTCTGATTCCTCTCCCATTTCTTTCATGTCGCCGGCGATCAAAAACTTGAGGCCAGAACAGGAGCCGAGCACATCGATGGCGGCTCTGAATGAGCTCGGACTGGCGTTGTAGCTGTCATTTATTAAGTAGCTATTATTCACACCGACCATTGGCTGCATGCGCCCTGGTACCGGTTGTAAAGCCGCGAGCCCCGATTCGACCTGATCGAGACTTGCGCCTGCCTCGATCGCAGTTGCTGCGGCAGCCACTGAGTTCGCTACGTTGTGCACACCGAGCAATTTAATCGCAGTCCGGCGCTGGCCGATGGGTGTAATTAAATTGAAAGATACACTTCCTCTTGCACCCAAGACGATATCACTGCAACTGTAGTCAGCATCTTCGCGCCCCTGATCGGTAGAAAACAAAACTGTGCGCCTGCTTCCCGCCCTTCGAATCCATTCGTGCACATGGGCATCATCTGCGTTTAGTATTATTACTCCCTCAATGCCGAGTGCATCGATTATTTCCCCTTTCGCCGAGACTATGCCTTGGAGGCTGCCAAAGCCCTCAATGTGGGCAGCACTCGCGTTCGTAATCAGGGCTATATCGGGCTGTGCAAGCCCTCCGCTGAAGCTAATCTCGCCCGCAATATTTGCTCCCATTTCAATGACAGCGTAGTCATGATTAGATTCCAGATCCAACAGGGTAAGCGGCACGCCAATCGTATTATTCAGATTGGCTTGGGTAATAAGCGTCTCTCCTGCCGCACTCAGAATTGACCCCAACATTTCCTTAACCGTGGTTTTTCCCTGGCTTCCGGTAAGGGCGATGACCTTGGCTCGACTTCGCTTTCGATTAAGCGCCGAAATTTTACCCAGAGCCACGTGGGTATCAACCACCCTCAGGGTCGGGATTGTTGATTCAAACTCTTTACTAACAATAGCCGCGCATGCGCCTTTCTCTGCCGCTTCATTAACGAACTCATTGCCATCGAAATTATTACCGGTCAGTGCAAGATAGAGTGACCCCCGGGCAAGCTTTCGGGTGTCTGTAGACAGGCGTGAAAACTCAAGGTCAGCGCCAATGAGTTCACCGCCAAGTTCTTCAACAAGCAAAGACAAAGTCATTGTTCCAATCAAATCCTTTCAGCTTCCCTGTTAATTTCTGCTACGTTTTTGCAAGGCCAATCGAACTTGATTGGCATCACTAAAAATCAGCTTATTGCCACCGATATCCTGATAGGTTTCATGGCCCTTTCCCGCCACCAGGACGACATCACCGGCTCGCGCATTGCCGATGGCAAATCCAATGGCCTGCGCCCGGTCTCGCAAAATCGTCACCGCCGACTTAATATTTATTCCGCTCAGTATGTGTTGGACTATTTCGTCGCCCTTCTCCTGCCTTGGATTGTCATCTGCAATAATTAATCTATCGGCATATTTTTCGGCGATCTCTCCCATCATCGGCCGCTTGCCCTTGTCCCGATTCCCACCACATCCAAAGACGCACCAGATGTTGCCGTCGAAATGATCTCTGAGGCCGCTCAGAGCACTGCGAAGCCCGTCCGGGGTGTGCGCATAATCAACCACCGCAGTAATCTCTTCACTGTTGCCGACAATTTCCATGCGGCCAGTAACGGGTTTGAGATTGGAAATTCCCCGACACAACTCATCGATTTTTACTTCCTTCCTGGCGGACAAATAGCTAATAAGTGCTGCGGTTACTGCCAGCAGATTACTAAAATTAAAATGGCCTATGAGTTTGCCTTTAACTATCCCATTTCCAATTGGAGTACATAGTCGCGCCTCAAAACCGTGACGATTCAAACTCAATTCCTCCGCATACACCGTGGCGATCGACTTCTTGATACTGTAGGTGGAGACTTCAACTCCTTTCGCAATACTATTAATAATCGACAGAGCGTAGGGATCATCGAGATTGACGATTGCATGCTTCAGCCCCCTCGCGGTAAACAGTTTCTTTTTGTTTTCAGCATAGGCTTCCATACTCCCGTGATAATCGAGATGATCTCGCGTCAGATTCGTAAATACTGCTGTTTCGAATTGAACTTTCTTCACTCGTTTTTGATGCAGACCGACGGATGAAACCTCCATCACTACGGGATCAACTCCGCCGAGTACCATTTCCGCAAGCGCCGCCTGGGTAAACACGGCATCGGGTGTTGTCAGTTGGGTTTCCTTAAGAGAGCCGTAAATGCCATAGCCCAAAGTGCCAATGAGGCCGCATTTGAAATTCGCCTCGGTCAGAGCCTGGGCGATGAACTGGCTGCAGCTGGTTTTACCATTGGTTCCGGTGATTCCTATCACGGTGAGCTTTTCACTGGGGCAGGAATAAAACCGTGCGGCGATTTCACTAATTTTCGCCGGCAGGTTATCGATCGCGATAATCGGCACCTTGCGAATTACCTGTACGCCCTGCCAGTTGTCGTCAGCATCGGCCAATATAGCCGCAACACCTACATCGATGGCTTTATCGATATAGTCCCGAGCATCATGATTACGCCCAAAACAGGCCAGGAACAGGTCGCCTTTGCGTAGCAACCGGCTATCCAGCTGAACACCGGTGATCATTGTGCTGGCGGCATCGGGGATGGCATCGTTAAACTTGACCAGATCAGTTATGAGGTCGAGCAGGCTGGCGTGTGGATTCAATTGTTCTGCTGTGTTCATGGCGACAGTGAGCTTAGCTCCCTCGAGGGGTTGGCGGGAATTTTGTCCGGCGAAACATTTAACAGGCGCATGGCGCCGGCGGCTATTCTTGAAAACACTGGGGCCGCCACTTGACCACCATAATGCTCTTCACCCTTAGGCTCATTGACTACTACTACAATGACGAGCCTGGGATCTGAAGCCGGCACCAATCCCACGAATAAAGAGTTATGCAGATTTTCTTCATAGCCGAATTCGCCAACAACATGCGCCGTGCCGGATTTTCCAGCCACTGAGTAGAAGGGAATGTTTGCCCCCAGTACTGCACCACCGCGACTCTTGTCCACCACAGTTTCGAGTGCAGCTAACAGCTGTCTGCTAATCGCGGCGCTCAGCACCTGCTCCCTGGGCAGGGCCGCCACACCATCCGCATCCAACTTTAACAGCGTAACCGGCTTTTTTATGCCACCGTCCGCAATAACCGAATACGCCTGGGCGAGCTGCAGTGCCGATGCGGAAAGCCCGTATCCGTAAGACAATGTCGCCGTTCCTATTCGACTCCATCGCCGTGGATTAGGCAGTACGCCACTGCGTTCTCCAGGAAACCCGGTGCCGGTGACCTGACCAAATCCTACTCTTTCCAACAAATCTCTAATCGGTTCTGCGCCTATCTCCAGGGCAATTTTGCTGGCACCGATATTGCTGGATTTCGTAATGACTTTTTCAACGCTCAAGGTGCCATAGTTGAAAATATCTCTAATGGTGTTGCCACTGACCATCATCCAACCCGGACTGGTCTCAATTACAGTTTCGACACTATAGATGCCGGATTCCAAAGCGGCTGCTATGGTGAAGACCTTGATTGTTGAACCGGGTTCGAAAACATCGGTGATGGCCCGGTTACGCAGCACACTGAAATCCGTCATATTGACTTTATTGTGCGGGTTATAGGAAGGCTGGTTGGCCATTGCCAGCACTTCACCAGTCGCAACATCCAGCACTACCACCGTCGCCGATTTTGCACGCCTGGTGATAAATTCTGCCTTTAACTCTCTATAGGCCAGATTCTGCAGACGAAAATCGATACTGAGCTCCAGCCGTTTGCCGGCGCGGGCAGTCTGGATAATATTGAGTTCCTCGATAATGCGGCCACGTCGGTCCTGCATAACCTGGCGTCGCCCCGGCACTCCGCGAAGCCAATCTTCGAAGGCCAGCTCCAGGCCTTCCTGACCCACATCATCCACATTGCTGAAACCAATCAGGTGAGCTGCCACCTCGCCCTGGGGGTAGAAGCGCTGGTATTCTTGTTGCACATGGACCCCTTCTATATCCAGGGCGAGAATGCGGTCGGCGTCGGCAGGTGGTAACCGTCTTTTCACATAAAGAAATTCCCGGCCCGAATTCTTGGCGATGTTGCGCCCGAGTACTTCCGGGTTCAGTTCCAGCTCCAGCGCGAGTTGACGGATAGCGAAGCCATTACCCGCAATTTCACTCGGGTCGACCCACAGCGATTTAACCGGTGTACTGACCGCCAGCGGCTCGCCGTTTCTATCCGTGATTAGCCCTCTATTGGCCACCAGCGGCACGGTGCGAATCGTCCTGGCATCTCCTTCCCCCTGCAAAAATTCCCGTTGCAGAATGTGCAACACTCCTACTTTCCAGCCTATGACTGATACACAGCAGAAGAGGACAAATAGCACGAGATACAATCGCCATATTGGGATGATCAAATTAGTTTGCGGGCTACTCATGGCTCACCACAACGATGCTGGATGTCTCGGGCACCTGCATCTGTAATCGATCTACTGCCTTTTGCTCGATCCTTCCTTCGACACTAAATGTACTTTGTTCTATGAGTAGCTGGCCCCACTCAATCTCGAGTGCATTCGCCTGTTCGCGAAGCTCCTGTAATTCGTTGAAAGAGAAACGATTCTGATGCGTCGTATTCACCACAGATAGACCGGTGACGAGTGCTATTCCCAGCAATAGGAACAGGCCAGAGGTGGGAGGTCGGTAAATCCCGGCCCATTGCAGAATAGATGGCCGTTGACTCACTACCGGATTTCCAGATCTTTTTCTGCTGCCAGTACGCATGTGGGAGCCTTTGATCATGTATTCAGTACCTCCCATAAAGCCAAGCCAGATAGCTCATGGAAAAGCTCAGGCAATTTTTTCAGCGACTCGCATAACGGCGCTTCTTGCCCGCGGATTTCTGTTAATTTCACTTACGCTAGCCTTGCTTGCTTTTCCGATCGATCTCAGCCGGGGATTTAACATCTCCTGCGGCACCGGCAGGTCCCTCGGATAACTATCACCGGTTGTCTGCAAGGCTATAAATTTCTTGACTATTCGGTCTTCCAGCGAATGGAAGCTGATGACCACCAGGCGTCCGCCAATCGTCAATAAATCGAGCGCCTGATCCAGCCCTTTTTCCAACTCATCGAATTCGCTGTTGATAAATATACGTATACCCTGAAAAGCGCGTGTCGCCGGGTGCTTTGATTTTTCCCAGGCTGGGTTTGCCTGCTTGATAATCTCAGCTAACTGACCCGTAGTTGTTATCTCTCGCTCTGCTCTTTCTAGCACGATTCTTCTGGCCATGCGTCTGGAATGCCGCTCTTCCCCAAACTGATATATCACATCGGCTATAGCTGTCTCAGCCGCTGTATTTATCCATTGCGCCGCACTGATTCCCTGCCCTGGATCCATGCGCATATCCAGAGGGCCGTCGCGCAGAAAACTGAATCCTCTGCTGCCATCGTCCAGTTGCGGTGAGGAAACCCCGAGGTCAAACAGGATTCCATCTACGCTACCAAATAGTCCGCGGTTTCTTGTAATTTCGCCAAGCTCACTAAAGGGCTGGTGTATCACTTCTAACCTGTGGTCTTGCTGGCTCAACTTCAGTGCTGCCACAATCGCGTCCGGATCTCTATCCAGGGCCAATAGTCTGCCTTGGGGCTCCAGGCTTTCGAGTATTAAGGCGCTATGGCCTCCGCGCCCGAAGGTCGCATCGATAAAGGTTTTTCCTGCTTGAATCCGCAGACCTGCAATTGCCTCTTGCCTCAAAACCGATTCATGCAATGATTTCGCTGCCATCACTCAACCATCCCTACCGTGCCCCTCCTACAAGGACAAGGAGCGTAATTTGTCCGGTAATTCTCCGTCAGTCGTGGACTCCGTTAGCCATTGATCCCGCTGTTGGTTCCATATTTCCTGATTCCAGATCTCAAGCTTTTTACCCTGACCGATCAGGCAAACATGTTTTTCCAGCTGCGCGTATTGCCGCAATTCCTGCGGCAGCAAGATTCTGCCGCTGCTATCCAGCTCCAAATCATTGGCATGACCGATCAGCAAGTGTTTGACTCGTTGCGACATCGGATCGAAGCTGGAGAGAGACTCTATTTGACGTTCGATCTGCTCCCACTCGGAAACAGGATAGAGCAGCAGGCAGCGATGGTTGGTGTCGATGGTAACCACAAGATGTCCAGAGCAATGATGCTGCAATTGCTCACGGTAGCGCGCAGGCATAGCCATGCGGCCTTTCGCATCCAGATTGATGGTATTAATGCCGCGAAACACCTATTGTCCCCATTATTATTGGATATGTATCCTTAGTCGAGGGTGAAACTTCCACCAACTCCCACCAATCGACAAAAATATCCACTTTTCGCCACAAAGAAACACTATAGGGACAGCAAAGCCCCAGCGCAAGCACTATTTAATTGATTTACTTCAAGAAAAGTCGTGAACGTGTTGCTAAAAGTAAGGAACTGGTGTTGAAATGCACAGTTATTAAACCACAAATCCAGCAATAACAATTTAGTAGCAGCAAACATTAAAGTGCTTTATTAAGAGCACCTAGGATTTCTACGCCTTCGACTAGAGAATTGTCTAATCTGATGCACAGAAATAAAAAAGAGTCAGCCTGTAAGCCGGGTTCTGTCGAGGACAATTATTCATCTGCAACCTGCGTCACCACAGGCTTGTAGCGGCCTACCCGAATCCAATGCGAGCAACATTAGAGGATTCCTATTTGGCCTTGCTCCGGGTGGGGTTTACCTTGCCACGAGCTGTTACCAGTCGCGCGGTGCGCTCTTACCACACCATTTCACCCTTACCCAGCACCATGATTCCCTACCTACGTTGATAAAATCAACATCGATTAAAATCATGGGTGCCGGGCGGTATATTTTCTGTTGCACTTGCCGTGGGTTCACACCCCCCAGGCGTTACCTGGCACCCTGCTCTGTGGAGCCCGGACTTTCCTCTACCGGATTCCTCTTATATCGGATATTCGATAATAGAAGAGTGAAAGGTAGCAATTGCCCAGCTGACTCAGCCCCAGACTAATTCAGGGACAGCCTGATTACAAGTCACTCCCTAGTCTTCAAGGGCTGCGCTGTAGAGTTGGTTTTTCCTGGCACCGGTGTACTCGCTGGCAATGGCAACCGCCCGCTTCATCGAGATATCGCGACGCAGTGTTTTTACGAGCTCAACAGCTTGTTGAAGCTTGCGCGCCTCCACCTCGAGCTCATCACAAGGAGCAGCAATGATGACGAATTCTCCCTTGCGCTGATTACTGTCTTGCTGCAGCCAGGCCAGGCAATCCAAGCTGGTTCCGAGGAAATGGGTTTCAAATTTTTTGCTGATCTCCCTGGCGACAAATAGCAATCTATCCAGCCCGAAAATCTGCTGCATGTCACCGATACTTTCCACTATGCGGTGCGGGGATTCATAAAACACCAGCGATCGAGACTCGGCGGCAAGTGCCTGCAGCCGCGCCCGCCTGGCCGCAGATTTATTCGGCAAGAATCCCTCAAATATAAATTTGTCCGTAGGCAGTCCGGCAACACTTAAGGCGGCGGTGACGGCACAGGCCCCCGGAATTGGTATTACCCGCAATCCCAGGGCCCTGGCCTGGCAGACCAACTTGTAACCCGGATCTGAAATCAGTGGCGTGCCGGCATCTGAAATCAAGGCCACGGACTCTCCCGATTGCAGCGCAGCGATTATTTTGCTACTTACCGCTTTGCCGCTGAATTCATGGTATGACAGCAGCGGCGTAGCAACCCCTATGGACTGCATCAATTTCTTACTGTGACGAGTGTCCTCGGCCGCGATCTTGCTAACAAATCCCAAAATTTCGATTGCCCGCCTGGAAATATCGCCGAGGTTACCGATTGGTGTTGCCACCACGTATAGTGTGCCTTTATCGGCCATATAGGTTTCTCATTGCTGTTAATTACGCAACCGGATCAGCCGGTGGCTCCGTACTGGTCAAGAAAATAGCCCCCGCACTCATTAACAGAGTCTGGCACCCGGCTTATTCTGCGAATAAATTGCCGTTCCTCACAATCTGTATTAATCTTTTTAGCGGTGCGCTGATTTGTCCAGGTCATTCGCCTGGTACAAAGCCCTCAACCACCGACGACTCCACGACAAGGCAACGGAATCATCTTGATCACCAGAGAAATTGTTAAAATTCCACAGCAGCTTGTGCTGATCCTGGTGTTGCTAGCCGGTTTCGGTTGCAGCACCATGGAACAATCTGCAATTGGGCCCAGCGATGGGATTCAGTCTACAGCAGAGTCTATCGATGAGCTATTACGCCTGGCACAGGGCCGGTCGGGTATCGAGGCCTCTGCACTATCGATTCAGGCTATGGAGTTAATGCTGGATGACGGACAGGCGACCCGGGCTGGACTCATCGCTGCGCAGATACCCAACCCTGGATCCCTGTCTGGGCCGTATCAATTTCGCTATGCCCTAATTCGCGCAGAAATCGCACTCCATAGCCAGCAGTCAGAAGCAGCCCTGACCTGGCTTACGGGCGATCTGATCGGCAATCTTGAGAATCTGGCCCAGCGTGTGGATGACTATTATTTTTTACTAGCAAGCGCATATCGTGCCAATGAAAAAGCTACCGAGGCAATAAATGCCTATCTGCAGATTTCACACGACAGTAATCAAGCCCGTGATGGTGGGCTTGTTAATACCATCTGGGACAGTTTAATCCACCTCGATGAAGATTCACTTTCCGCGTTCGCAAGTAGTGCAAATAGTTACGAATCCAGAGGTTGGATCGAGCTGGCCGAAGTAGTTCGATCCAACCAGTCCAGCATTAAACGGCAACTCGATGCGATCAAGCAATGGCAACGAGTGTGGATTCGGCACTCAGCCTCCACCAGGCTCCCGCAACTACTCGATGATTTGCTACGGGTGTGGGAGGAAAGACCCAGACATATCGCCCTGATACTGCCCCTGCAGGAAATTGCGGGCAAGGCCATCCAGGAAGGATTTTTCAGTGCGTACTACCAGGCGCTTGCGATCAGCAGAGAAGTACCACGTATCTCTATTTATGACAGCAGCGACGTCAGAATTATTTTCCCAATTTATGATGAAGCCGTTGCCAGTGGCGCAGATTTGATCATCGGCCCTCTCAGCAAGGAACTGGTGAATCAATTACAGCAATTGCCTGAATTACCAGTACCTACGCTCGCACTCAACTATGCCGACGACATCCAATTGCGGCAAACTGTGCTGTATCAATTTGGCCTTGCGCCAGAAGATGAAATAGCCCAGGCCATCAATCTTGCCTGGAATGCCGGTCATAGAAATGCCGCCGTCATCACGCCGCAATCGGAAAGTTACTTGCGGCTGCAATCTACATTTGCCGAACTGTGGTCGGCCAGGGGCGGCAATCTGGTATCCCAGGGGACCTTCAGTGGCGACGGGGACTATGTTGACGTCATCAAACGCTTAATGGCAATAGATTCATCCGAAGCAAGGAGGGACCGATTACTGGATTTATTGCCGAGGAATGCCATGGAATTTACTCCACGACGACGCAGTGATCTGGATTTTATATTCCTGATCGCCAACCCGAGACAGGGCCGACAGCTTAAACCAACCCTGGCATTCTATTTTGCGGGAAATATACCAGTCTACTCGCTGCCATCAATCTACGATGGACAGGAAAACGAACGTGAAAACAGAGACCTTGATGGCATTATATTCACCGTGGCGCCATGGGTGCTCGACTCTTCCAACCCGCTAAAATCAGAGATGTCCGCGAGCCTGCGACAGGCGCAGGGAGCCTTGCAACGATTTCGCGCGATGGGTATCGATTGCTTTCGATTGTATCCTCGCCTGAAACAACTGGCAGAACATCAGATAGATAGTTTCCAAGGTGCGACTGGGGTCCTCAGATTATCTCCCAATCAACAAATTCATCGCACACTTGACGTCGCCAGATTTGTTAACGGCATAGCGATAGAGATCGAGAACCACTCCAATAACAGAAACTAAATGCTGCAGTCGATTCACACCATGGCGAGACGGAGCTCCCTATATAAGAACGCACGGCAGTTTGGCCATGCCCAGGAATTTCTTGCAGCTGAATATTTACGCGGGTATGGACTAAAACTTATCCAATGCAACTACCAGTGTCGCGTCGGGGAGATCGACCTGATAATGATTGATAGCTGCCGAGTACTGGTGTTTGTGGAAGTTCGATTCAGACGATCTGGTCGATTCGGCACTGCCATAGATTCTATTACCCGGGAGAAACAAAGAAAGATTCGACGCACCGCCTCCCATTTCTTGATCTCATACCCACAATTTTCAAATCGAATCTGTCGATTTGATGTGATTGGCATCTCCCCCTCACAGCTCAGCGGTGGATTGCACTATGAGTGGATAAAAAGTGCATTCGAGTGAAACTTTTTCAATACCCGGGTAGTCTATTTTGTAGGAGTTAGCACCGGCCTCGTCTATCTCAAATTGAGGGCCGATTGGCCGATATATAGCATGCTTTTATTAAGGTTACGCAACCATGAACCTACAAGATCGAATTAGTGCGCATTTCCAGGATAGCATTAGCACGAAACAGCGGGCAGCCAGTGAACTAGTGCCATCCATACATCGAGCCGGGGAAGTTATGGTGCGGTGTTTGTTAGAGAATGGCAAGATTCTGTGTTGCGGAAATGGCGGTTCTGCAGGGGATGCACAACATTTTTCTGCGGAGCTGTTGAATCGTTTCGAACGCGAACGCCCGGGATTGCCAGCTCTGGCTCTCACCACAGATAGCTCGACAATAACTGCGATCGCCAACGACTATAGCTACGAAGAGGTATTCTCAAAACAGGTTTCCGCCCTCGGACAAGCTGGAGATGTTTTGTTAGCAATATCAACGAGTGGCAATTCGGCAAACGTCATCCAGGCTATAAAAGCAGGCCGGGATCGGGAAATGCTGGTAATCGCACTCACGGGCAAAGATGGCGGCGAGGTGGCACGGTCACTGTCCGCTCAGGACGTGGAAATCCGCGTGAGTTCCGATAGCACTGCGCGCATACAGGAAGTCCACCTCGTTGTTATTCATTGCCTATGTGATTTCATCGACAACCAACTATTCCCAGGAGATGAACCATGAAAATTTACAGAGTACTTGTCTTGGTCACCTTGCTTATCACTTCATCCTGTACAGCGATTCTGGTCAGGACCACCGGCGAACAAGGCATGCAGGAAGACCCATCAGAAAGAACCGCTGGCGCAGTAATTGAAGACCAGGCAATCGAAACCAAGATTATCGTCAACATGAAATCTCAGGACTCTGCATTCAAACAAACACATTTTGATGTCATCAGTCACAACGGCGTAGTCTTGTTGATAGGACAGGTAGAGTCGGAACAGTTAAAAATTCTGGCCACCGAAATCGCCAGTCAGGCGAGCACAAAAATCAAGCGAATTCACAACGAGCTCGAAGTCACTGAAAAGTCCAGCTTCATGGATCGTAGCAGCGATGTATGGATTGCAACCAAGGTGCGGACCCTGATGTTGACCGACAACCAGGTGCCTTCTTCCCAGGTAAGAGTTATCGCAGAAAATGGCGCCGTTTACCTGATGGGCCTGATAAGTCAGGCCGATGGCGACAATGCCGCCAATGTAGCTCGCAATGTCTCCGGTGTCACCAAAGTCGTCAAGGTGTTTGAGTATATAAACTAAGGTGTTATACAACTGGCTGGGCGGAAGCGCCTGACGAATATTGGACTGAGTTTAGTGGGAACTGCGAACGGTGGCTTAGTGGCCCCTGCCGACTCAGCAATACTGCTACTTTTCTACTTGACCACTCGTAAAGTCGGCTTCTTTTTACCCAATCCTGGCGACTTCACTCCAGCCAAGTTGTTGCCGTTGCCATCGGGCGTGACTGGGGGCGGGGGTTCGGGAAGAATTCCGTCGGCCTCGAATACCATTCCCTGCCCACTCTCCTTCGCATAGATTCCCATCACCGCAGCAATTGGAACAAACACACTCTTGGGGATGCCGGCGAAGCGACCGTCGAAGTCTATGGCCTGATCGCGGATGAAAAGATTTTGTACGGCATTGGGAGAGATGTTGAGGATGATCTGACCATCTTTGACGTGTTCCTGGGGGACTTCAACACCGGCTACGAAGGCATTGACCTGAATGTAGGGCGTGCAATCGTTCTCCATAATCCAGTCGTAGAGTGCCCGCACTATATACGGTCGGCTAGAACTCATCGTCATCGCAAACACTCCATCTTGAGCAACTGCTCTTCTAAACCATCTCCTTTTCCTGTTCAGAAAAGCTCGCCATCACCGAGTCTCTTTCAAACAGTCGATCCCGGTATTCCAACAATGGCTTCGTGGTTTTGTTTTTGGGCAATTCTATCCCCATAACCGCCAAGCGCCATAGAATTGGTGTGACACAGCAATCAACAATAGTGAATTCGTCACTCATGAAAAAGGGCTTTTCACCAAATATGGGTGCTATCGATATCAGGCTATCACGCAATTCCTTGCGCATCTTGTCCAACTGCGAAGGAGTTCCGTCGCCAGCCATGATTGGATCAACCAATCTGCACCAGTCTTTCTTGATTCGATAGATCCAGAGCCGGCTCTGGGCTCTCGCCACCGGATACACTGGAAATAAAGGCGGATGCGGGAATCTCTCATCGAGGTATTCCATCATGATGTTGGCTTCATATAAAACCAAATCACGATCGACCAATGTCGGCAGGGTATTATATGGATTCAGACTGGCCAGATCTTCCGGCTTGTCATCCGGATCCACATCGATGGTTTCAACTGCTACGCCTTTCTCTGCCAAAACCACGCGCACTCTATGACTATAGTGGCTGGTTCCGTCCGAATAAAATGTCATGGAAGATCTTTTAGCGACCACACCCATAGCGATTCCTCTAATTTGAAATGTGAAATTTTTTTTATATAACAGCGACTGATTGACCCAAGCTTCAGTGATAGTCTTTGGCAAATTCCCGGCCCATCAGGAAGGTGAGAATATACAGAACAGCTAAAAATAACAGCACCCATATACCAATTTCCTGTCGCCTGGCTCTTATTGGCTCGCCGATGTAATACAGAAAATTGACAAGCTCGGAGACAGTCCCATCAAACTCAGATTCGCTCATGCTACCCGTGCCCGCCAGGTGGCTTAGCTCACACTGGCTGGGATCATCACTACCATGATCATCACAGTTTACGTCACCCTGCAACTCGTGCAACACGTTCGGCATTCCCACGTTGGGAAATAGTTTATTGTTGGCACCAAACTGGCGTGATCCATCGTTGTAAAATGATTTGAGATAGGTATACAGCCAATTTGGTGAACGGACCCGACCTATCAGGGTCAGGTCTGGTGGCGCAGCACCAAACCAGTCCAGGGCATCATCCTCTGACAGCGTGTTCTCAATCAGATCGCCGATCAATGCATCACTAAAAACCAGATTGTCCATCACTGATTCGTAAGGAATTTCCAGGTCATCGGCGGTACGGGCGTAGCGTGCATATCCGAGTTCATGGCAACTCACACAGTAATTCATGTAAGTCTGGAATCCTCGTTGCAGCGACCCCTTGTCATCAAAATCGGTCTCTACCTGCTGCAGATGGATATTGTTTGCTGAAGCCTCGGCACTTCCCGACGCCAGCATCAACGGTATTACAACCAGTGCGATTATCAACAAGATGCTACCCAGCAGTTGCGGAAAGCTGATCCAGCGACCGCTAGTAATGCGTTCCGGTGGCGTAGCGGTCTGCTCTATTCGTGTGTACCACGGCATGGCTATGAAATAGCCAAAATAAATCACCGTCATTATCTGCGCTAGCAGCGTCTTTGCGGGACTCACATCCTGAGTTCCCAGAACGCCCAGTATCAGAAAACTGACCACAAACATCATCAAGGCAATGCGGCTATACCAGCCCTTGTAACGCATGGACTTAACCGGACTTCTATCCAGCCATGGCATCACGAACAGGATAGCGATGGCACCACCCATCACCAACAAGCCCCAGAACTTCGCGTCGATTCCAAACAGCGGTATGGTGACCGCCCTCAACATTGAATAAAACGGCGTGAAATACCAACTCGGTGGTACATGCTCGGGCGTCTTCAGTGGATTTGCTTCCTGGAAATTTGCAACTTCGAGGAAATATCCGCCCATCTCCGGCGCGAAGAATACCACTGCGCAGAATACGAACAGAAACAACACGATACCCGCCAGATCGTGGTACATGGTGTAGTAAGGGTGAAATGGGACACCGTCCAGGGGAACCCCGTCAGGGCCTTTGTTTTTCTTGATTTCGACTCCGTCAGGATTATTTGAACCGACCTCATGTAGGGCCAACAGGTGCAATATCACCAGCGCAATCAGGACAATCGGCAGTGCAACCACATGTAAGGCAAAGAACCTGTTGAGCGTAGCACCCGATATCAGATAATCGCCTCGCACCCATATGAGCAAGTCCTCACCTATTACTGGAATAGCGCCTACCAGGGAGACGATCACATTAGCTCCCCAATAAGACATCTGTCCCCAGGGCAGTACGTATCCCATAAAGCCTTCCATCATCAAGACGAAATAAATAGCCATGCCAAACACCCAGATCAGTTCTCTGGGCTTCTGGTAAGAGCCATACATCAGGCCACGAAACATATGGATATAGACGACGAAGAAAAAGGCGGAAGCGCCGGTAGAATGTAGATACCTCAGCATCCATCCATACTCGACGTCACGCATGATATATTGGATCGAAGCAAACGCAGCCTCTGCGGTGGGAGTATAGTTCATGGTCAGCCAGATACCAGTGAGCAACTGAATTACCAGAACCACCATGGAGAGGACACCGAAGAAATACCAGAAGTTGAAATTCTTCGGCGCATAATACTCACTCATGTGCTTCTTCCAGGTCACCATGATTGGCAACCTGGCATCGATCCAGTCACGCAAACCGATAAGAGCTGACAGGAATCTACCGTGTTCAGCTGGGCCCTTCATATTATCTGATTGGCTCATGCTGCAGTCTCCTCATCGATGCCTATGACCAGGACATCGCTGCCCTCAAATGAATGCGGAGGTACCTGCATATTTCGGGATGATGGAGAACCGCTATAGACACGACCTGCCAGATCAAACCGCGAACCATGACAGGGACAGAAGAAACCGCCGCGCCACTGCGAATCGAAGGGCTGTGGGCGTAATTCGATATGGGGGGTAGGCGAACAAAATAAATGGGGACACAGACCGACCAATACCAAGATTTCCGGGGAACGCGAACGATATTCATTCTGCGCGTACGCGGGTTGCTCAGGTTCCTCTGAATCCGGATCCGCCAATCGATCAGGATCTTCGTTGAGTACGCTGAGGGTATCAGCATTGCGTCTAACGACGAAGATCGGCTGCCCGCGCCAGGCTGGAATGGGACCCAACATGGCGCCGTCCTCCAGGCGACTTATGTCTATCCTCACCGGTGCACCAGCCGCTCGTGCCTTGGCACTGGGATTCCACGAACCGATAAAAGGGACAGCCGCCCCTACTACGCCTGCAGCACCTACAGCAGAAGTCGAACCCACTAAAAATCGCCTACGGCCAGCATTAATACTGTTGTCAGTCACCGTATATTACTCCTCGAGAACAAGCTAAATTTAATAGAGTACGCCATCATTTTAGTGCTGGCAGACTTAGTTACCCTGGATCTGATTACCTGACTCCTAGCGGGTCAGAAAATTCCGCGAATTCTAGTCAATTTTGCAATTTTTCCAAGTGGGCCACACTCGAAAACCATAGCTATCCCATTGATATTTAGAAGAAAATAAATATTTGCGAACACAAAAAAACGCCGATCTCAATGCATGAGCCGACGCTTTTTTGCTACATCATGATTAGCGCTTGGAATACTGTGGCTTCTTGCGGGCCTTCCGCAAGCCAACCTTTTTTCTTTCGACTTCACGCGCGTCACGGGTGACAAAGCCGGCCTTTCTAAGTGCAGGTTTTAACTCCAGGTCATACTGCATCAAGGCCCGGGTAATACCATGACGGATAGCACCGGCCTGACCGAAGCTACCACCCCCTCGAACTGTCACATTGATGTCGAATTTTCCTACCATTTCAACCAATTCCAGAGGTTGTCGAACGATCATGCGGGCAACCTCCCGACCAAAATAACCATCCAGTGGCCGGCGGTTCACCGTAATATTTCCCTTGCCGTTAGTCAGATAGACCCGTGCAGTTGAAGTCTTGCGGCGACCAGTGCCATAGTATTGGGTTGCAGACATTAAACTATTCAAACCTCTATAAGTGTACTGATTCGGGTTGTTGGGCAGTATGGGGATGTTCTGCACCAGCGTAGACCTTCAGTTTCTTGAACATTGCCCGCCCCAGCGAATTCCTGGGAAGCATTCCCTTCACTGCCTGCTTGATAACTCTCTCAGGGGCTTTTTCCAGCAACATTTCGAAAGAAATTGATTTCAGCCCGCCGGGAAAACCAGAGTGGGAGTGATATATTTTATCTTTTGCCTTGTTACCGGTGACCCTCACCTTATCCGCATTGATCACCACGACGAAATCACCGGTGTCGATGTGCGGGGTATACTCGGGCTTATGTTTACCACGCAAGCGAGTCGCTATTGCCGTGGCCATTCTACCCAGGGTTTGGCCTTCTGCATCTACCAGAAGCCATTTCTGATCGACCTCATGAGGTTTCGCACTATATGTTTTCATCGGACATTCAAGGGGCTTTATATTGAGGAGCGCGAATACTACCGGCTCAGCATCGATTATTCAAGCTAAATCCGGGCTAAAACCCGGTTTTTCCGTAGCCGCAGCGGCCTCCAGTTAGCGGTGCCTGTTGCCGCAATACGCCGCCTTTCGACGCTCAATTTTCGCCAAATTTAATCCCCGACCGGCGCCAGCGGCACGATTGCCAGGACTATGAATTCCTGGCTAATAAACTAGCCCAGATGTTCACTGCCCAGGTAATCGTGGGATTGCATTTCCACCAATCTCGAACGGATTCGCTGAAATGCAAAGACTAGATTGTTTCCCGTATACAGTGCCTGGATAGGCACTTCGGCGGCAATGATCAGTTTCACCCGACGGTCATACAGTTCGTCAACCAGGCTGACAAAGCGGCGAGCCTGATCATCCTTATCGGCATCAAATTGCGGCACATCGGCTAGCAAAACGGCATGATAGAGTTTTGCTATCTCCACGTAATCGAAGGCAGACCTGGGCCCATCGCATAGTTGCGGAAAATCGAACCACACCACATCGTCTGCACAGAAACGAGTTTGCAGCTTGCGCCCGAGAATCTCAATCTGTTCCCGCTCGTGAATCTCGGATTTATCCGGTGCCAAAGCATAGAAACTCTGCAACAGCAAAGCCTCGGTCTTGTCATTTACCGGACAGTGATAAAGAGTAGCCTGGCGTAAATTTCTCAGGCGATAGTCGGTGCCAGGAAGTAATTCGATCACACTGGTATGGTCTTTTATTAGCGCTATCGCCGACAGAAACCGTTGCCGTTGCAGGCCGTTTTCATAAAGTCGATCTGGATGGATATTCGAGGTTGTAACCAGCACAACCTGGCGTTCGAACAGCGCTTCGAACAAGCCCGAGAGAATCATTGCATCGGCTATATCCAGGACCAAGAATTCATCGAAGCAGACCACCAGCGCCTCGGCAGCGATCCGATCGGCAAGCAATTCGAGAGGGTTGCTGGCACCCTGATGCCTTACCAGATCCTGATGAACCCGCTGCATAAACCGATGGAAATGGGTCCTTAATTTTCTTTCGAAGGGGAGGCAGTCGTAGAATAAATCCATGAGATAGGTCTTTCCTCTGCCAACACCACCCCAGAGATAGATGCCTGGGGTAGCGACATTAGGACGCTCTTCAGCGCCAAACCATCTCCAAAGCGCAGCACGGAAACCCGGCTTGATCGCTTCTTTAGTGACTAATTCATCAAACAAAAGCTGCAAGCAGGAAACCACACGCCGCTGTTGCTCATCTTCTGCAATCAGGCCTTCATCCAGGTCTTTTTGGTAGCGCGACTGTGGGTTCATGGCGAGTGTCTGTTTATTTGGTTCACAAAATGAGCTGAGGCATTCTATGGATGTTTGCCGGTGGAAACCACCGAAACAAAATCAGACAGAGGCAGAACTCAAACTTAATACAGCGATGGCATCGAATTAATGTATAATTTGGATTGCTATTGTTGCCAATGAACATCCTCAGTGAGGCTGTTCTGAGGCACTAATGAAGAGGCGATGTCTTGATGATTTGGTTAGCAGCAATTGCTGCTCTGGCAGTTGGTATAGTGATCGGCGTGGTATTTGCGAGCCGCCTGAACACCAGTCCGTCGCGCGTGCATGAACTCGAAAATCAAATCCGCAACCTGAAAGAAAACCATATCGAATACGAGGATAGTGTCAGCGATCATTTCAGTATGACTGCCGAGCTGGTGCAACACATGACTGAGAGTTACAAAGAGGTGTATCAGCACCTGGCCACGGGAGCCCAGGATCTCTGTTCCACTGAGGTTGCCAGCAAACTCCTACCGGCCAGTACCGATGCGGTATTTGACAGTAACAGCGCTAACGAAGAGTCTAGCGGTCTGCTGCCCCCCAAGGACTACGCAGCCAAACAAAATCCTGAGCAGAAGGGCGCACTGGCAGAAGACTTTGGTCTGGACAAGTCTAAAGCGATCAGTGACGAGGAAAGTCCTGCTCAGCCAAGCAATTAGTCAAAGCTTAGCAGGCCCATAAACCAAAGCGAGAGCCAGGGCTCACCGCGATGTCTTTGGCGATGATGACGCAACACCATGTCGGAATATAATCTCACCCACCTGAAGCAACTCGAAGCAGAAAGCATCCACATAATGCGCGAAGTCGTTGCTGAATTTGACAAGCCAGTAATGCTTTACTCCATTGGCAAAGACTCGTCGGTGATGCTGCATCTCGCCTTGAAAGCTTTCTATCCAGGTAAGCCACCCTTCCCCCTGATGCACGTCGACACGACCTGGAAATTTCGCGAAATGATCGCGTTTCGCGACCAACAGATGGCGAAGCTGGGACTGGATTTGATCGTCCATATTAATCTCGACGGAGTGAAAGCCGGCATTGGCCCCTTCACCCATGGCAGCGAAAAACACACCGACATAATGAAGACCCAGGCCTTGAAACAAGCTCTCAATAAACACGGCTTCGATGCTGCTTTCGGGGGCGCCCGTCGCGACGAAGAGAAGTCACGAGCCAAGGAGCGTATTTTCTCCTTCCGGGACAAGAACCATGTCTGGGATCCAAAGAATCAGCGGCCCGAGCTGTGGAAACTCTATAACTGCAAGGTCAATAAGGGGGAGAGCATCCGCGTGTTTCCTCTATCGAACTGGACGGAACTGGATATCTGGCAATATATTTACCTCAATGACATTGATATTGTGCCGCTTTATTACGCTAAACCCCGACCCGTGCTAAATATCGATGGCATCGACATCCTCGTAGACGACGACCGCATGCCGATTAGGGAAAACCAGGAGATCCAGACGAAGACCGTCCGCTTCCGCACACTAGGCTGTTATCCCTTGACCGGCGCTGTCGATTCTACGGCAACCACTCTGCCTGAAATTATTCAGGAAATGCTTCTCACCACCTCCTCCGAGAGGCAAGGCCGACTGATCGATTCCGACCAGGCCGGCTCCATGGAAGAAAAAAAGCGAAAAGGATATTTTTAGTACCCCGTCAGTGTACAACAGGGAAATTAAGAATCGCCAATATGTCTCATCAATCCGAATTAATCAGCACCGATATCAATGCCTATCTCGCCCAACATGAGCGCAAGGAATTATTACGCCTGTTAACCTGTGGCAGCGTCGATGATGGCAAGAGCACGCTGATTGGTCGTCTTCTACACGACTCGAAACTAATCTATGAAGATCAATTGGCGGCCATAGAAGTCGACAGCGTAAAATCCGGAACCACTGGTGGAAAAATAGACTTGGCACTGCTAGTTGACGGCTTACAGGCGGAACGCGAGCAAGGGATTACGATCGATGTTGCCTATCGTTATTTTTCAACTGCCCGACGTAAATTCATCATCGCCGATACACCGGGCCATGAACAATACACTCGAAACATGGCGACCGGTGCGTCAACCTGCGATCTGGCTATCATTCTCATAGATGCCCGAAATGGCATTCAGACTCAAACACGAAGACACAGCTACATTGCGTCCCTACTAGGCATCAATCACATCATCGTAGCTGTTAACAAAATGGATTTGATGGCTTACGAGGAGAGTGTCTTTACAGCCATCCAAGCCGAGTACCATGAATTTTCCCAGAAACTGGAATCGGCGGATATTCGCTTCATCCCCCTGTCCGCCCTCAATGGCGATAACGTAGTCCACGCTAGTGAGAAAATGCCCTGGTACGAGGGCGATGCGCTGATGTCTATTCTAGAGAGCGTGGAAATTGCCGAAGACAGAAATTTTTCCGATTTCCGCTTCCCGGTCCAGTACGTAAATCGCCCGAATCTCAATTTCAGGGGGTTCTGTGGCACAGTGGCCTCTGGCGTGGTGCATAAGGGAGATGAAATTATCGTACTACCCTCCCAAAAAACCAGCCGCGTCAAATCGATAGTAAACTTCGATGAAGAACTGGAACTCGCCCATATCGAAATGGCGATTACCATAACACTCGAAGACGAAATCGATATAAGCCGCGGCGACATGCTGGCACACCCTTTCAACTTGCCCACGACAAGAGACAATTTTGAAGCGGACATCGTGTGGATGACTGAAAGCCCCCTGTTGCCAGGAAATCATTACGACTTCAAGCTTGGAACCCGGATACTAAGTGGACAGGTGAGCACGATCCGCAATCGGATCGACGTAAATACTCTGGAAGAGAATCCTGCTCCAGAGTTAGGACTTAACGAAATTGGCCTGGTGGAAGTTACTCTCGAACAGAGAGTCTGCTTCGATGGTTACAAGGACAATCGCACAACCGGCAGCTTTATTGTTATCGACCGCTTGAGCAATGTGACTGTCGGCGCCGGCATGATTCATTGCGCGCAACAACCGCATTCCGCAACTGCCGCATTCGGTAATATTCATGTTACCAAGGAAGAACGCGCTGCGCGTTATGGACAAAAGCCGGCAACTATCATGTTCATCGGCGTTTCCGGTTCCGGCAAGTCGACAATGGCCCACGGACTGGAACGCAAGTTATTCGATCGTGGACGGGCCAGCACTGTTCTCGATGGCAAAACCATGCGGCTTGGTATCAGCAAGGACCTGCCCCATGATGCCGCCGGTCGAGCCGAGAACTTGAGACGCAGTGCCCACGTAGCACGTTTTATCAACGATTCAGGTGTCATCTGCTGCGCATCATTTGTAGCACCCAACGAAGACTCGCGGGAACATGCCCGTAGCGTAATCGGCAGGGACAATTGCTATATCATTTATCTGAATCCACCAATGGAAGTATGCATCCAACGTGACCCAAGCGGCTTATACGCTGCCGCAGAAGGTTCGGGCTCTGCAGATATCCCCGGCTTATCTTTCCCTTACGAATCGCCATCTCTGACCCACCTGGAACTGGATACAGCGGAATTATCCCTGGAAGACTGCCTGGATCGGGTCATTAGATTGATGGAATCAGAAGCAATTATATAAACACGCTCTGAATGGTTTGCATCGATTAGAACTAGACCGGATTGTCAATATCGATGAAGACGTGACTGAGAGAATATTTGTCGGCCAAATAATCCCCCAGCGCCTGCACGCCATACCTTTCCGTCGCATGATGGCCTGCAGAAAAAAAATGCAGCCCCGATTCCCGTGCTATATGCACAGTGGGTTCGGAAACTTCTCCAGTAACATACGCATTCACACCGGCCTCCACCGCCAACTCGATGTAACTCTGAGCCGCGCCGGTACACCAGGCTACTGTGCTGATTTTTTCACTCGATCCGGCGATAGCCAGGGGCGGCCTGTGCAATCGATCGGTCAGTAATTTAACGAAATCCCTAAAGTCCAGGGCCGGCTTGAGACGTCCGATTAAGCCAATCGGATGATTGTTCTGCCTACCCATCTCACCCTGAATTTCAAAACCCAGCACCTGGGCCAGTTGCACATTGTTTCCCAGTTCGTTATGTGCATCCAGGGGTAGATGATAAGCAATCAGACTCATCTGATTTTCTAGCAGTTTCTCGATACGTACTTTCTTAAGCCCGGTAATCCTTTGATCCTCTCCGCGCCAGAAATAACCATGATGTACCAGCAATAAGTCGGCATTTTCTGCCGCTGCCGCCTCAATCAATTGCCTGCACGCGGTGACGCCACTTACAATTTTCCGCACCACCGGGCGACCTTCCAGCTGCAAGCCATTTGGGCAATAATCGTTAAATTGCTCGGGTTTGAGTAATAGCTTGAGTTCAGCCTCAAGCTCTTTAAGGCTCACTGTCATTGGAATCTGCCCTTACAACGCTGTATATTTGATTGACCTTACGAATACTAGCATAGTGCTGCAGCAGAGAAGCCAGGTGCAAAACAATGGACGGTTTCACCAAGTACCTAAATTTCCTGGGCTGGCCAGCAGTTTCTGGAATACTGGTGGCAATTGTATTTCTGCAATATCAGCAATTGCAGCAGCTCACCGAGCAGGGGATAAATGAGCGACTAACGCAGCCCCCTGTTCCCGCGCAACCCTCATTTGCCGACGCCATCAGATTGGCTGCACCCTCGGTAGTCAGCATCAACTCAACCAGCGTCAATGTAGAATCCATCGAGCGGGAATCCGAAAACCGGCTGATTTTGCTTCTGGGTGAAAAATCGAGCCTCGGCTCCGGTGTCATCGTTGGTGATAGAGGCTTTATTCTCACCAACTTTCATGTCGTAGACACGATGTTCGCATTGTTCGGTGCTTTTGATACCGAGGTAACCCTGAAAGATGGTCGTAGAATAGCTGCAACTGTGGTTGCCTGGGATGAGGCCAACGACCTCGCGGTTCTGCATATCAATATGGATGACCTGTCCCCTATTAAAGTCGGCAATGAACAGGAGCTCGAAGTCGGTGACCTGGTGTTCGCGATCGGTTACCCGAGAAACATTGGCCAGTCCGTATCCCAAGGTATCGTGAGTGCACTAAGCAACTACCCCGACGACTCGTTATCGATTATCCAGACCGATGCCGCAATTAACCCGGGTAATTCTGGTGGCGCGCTTATCAATCGCGATGGCAAATTAATCGGGATCAACTCCTCCATTTTTTCTGAATCCGGAAATTTCGAAGGTATCGGATTCGCTACGCCGGCCAGCATAGCTCTGAGCTCTATGGCGGCGATGGTCGAGCAGGCCATTGAAGGAAACTCCGGCTATCTCGGTGTTATCACTGGCGAGGCATTGAACGCCCAATCCAGTCAACATTTTTTTGGTGTCGATCACATCAGAGGCATGCTGGTGGAGAGCGTCGATGACGGCGGTGCCGCCAAACGCGCCGGGATCAGACCGGGAGATGTAATCACGCGTGTCGAGGACACGCCGGTTATAGACGGACAAAATATCATGGTGGAAGTACGCAACAAGAAACCCGGGGATACCATCACGGTTCAGGTCTATCGCAACGGTCAAACCCTCGATTTCTCTACCATCCTTGGGTTCGGTCAGGCAATTATAATAGAACCCTAGTGAGTCCGTGACGACATCACTACACTAATCCCTATTCCTGGCTCGTCACCCGTCGGCCAGTAACGCCGCTACAAGCTTCAGTCCGGCTTAGATTCCTTAATAGAATCCAAGCGATACTCTGCCGACAGGGCATGGGCATGCAAGTGCTCATTGCGTGCCATTTCAGCCGCAGTACCGGCGAGCTTTGCAGCACCTGCGGCCGAGCAATTAATGATCGAAGTTCTTTTCTGAAAATCATAAACACCCAGCGCCGAGAAAAACCTGGCGGTACCCGATGTGGGCAAAACATGACTGGGGCCGGCACAGTAGTCCCCCAACACTTCCGCTGAGTAATTGCCAAGAAAAATAGCTCCTGCATGATCGATCCAGGGCAACACCTTTTCGCTGTCCCCTACGGACAATTCAAGGTGCTCCGGTGCAATCAGGTTGCTCACCGTCGCCGCCGTCTCGAGGTCCGTTGCGAGAATGAAAATACCTCGATTTTGTAAGGACTCACGGATAATAGAGCGTCTTTCCATCTCAGGTAACAGCTTTTCGATACTGGCTAAGACCTGATCCAGAAACTCGGTACTGGTGGCAATCAAGATGGCCTGGGCTTGTTCATCGTGCTCAGCCTGTGAAAATAGATCCATCGCTACCCAATCCGGGTCGGCGCTACCGTCGCAAATAATCGTGAGCTCGGAGGGGCCGGCAATCATGTCGATTCCCACTTCGCCAAATACCAGTTTCTTCGCAACTGTCACGTAAATATTGCCTGGGCCGGTAATCTTGTCTACGCGGGGAATGGACTCGGTGCCGTATGCCAGGGCGGCAATCGCCTGGGCACCGCCTAAGGTAAATAGCCTATCCACGCCGGCCAACGCCGCCGCCGCGAATACTAAATCTGCCTCCGGGCCGTATGCAGTCGGAACCGTAACAATAATTTCTTTTACGCCCGCCACCTTTGCCGGTATCGCCAGCATCAGAACCGATGATGGATAATTAGCCTTGCCACCGGGTACGTACACGCCCACTCTCTCGAGCGCACTTACTTTTTGTCCATAGATGGAGCCATCGGCTTCTTGGTAACGCCAGGACCCCTGTTTTTGTCTTTCATGATAACTGCCGATTCTCTGCGCCGCATGCTCGAGCGCCTGACGTTGCGGATCAGACAAATTTTCCAGTGATGCTAGCATCTGTTCCCGGCTGACAACCAGATCCTGGATTGACGTCGCAGCAAAGTCATCAAATTTGCGGGTGTATTCCAGTACTGCCTGATCGCCCCGGGTACGTACATCCTTAAGGATAGCCGTGACAATTTCCGTAACATCTTCGGCAATCAGCATTTCCCGCTGCAGTGAGCGCTGCAACTGCTGTGTAAATTCCGAATCAGTGACTGAAAGTCGGGTAATTGTTAGTGATTGGCTAGTCATATTTAGTTAAGGAGCCTCTGATTAAAATGCTTCGCGGCGGCGACTGCAGCCGCAGACGGGGCTGATCAGCGGACCTGGTCCGCTTCCACGGCCATCCGCAACTTGCCCAGAATATCCTGAATGATGTCGTTTTTAATCTTCATCGATGCCTTGTTAACAATAATTCGGGAACTAATATTGGCAATCAGTTGCCGCGGCTCGAGTCCATTCGCCGTGAGTGTTTTACCGGTGTCAACAATATCTACGATGCAATCCGCCAGCCCCATTGCGGGTGCTAGTTCCAACGCGCCGTTGAGCTTAATCAGTTCGATTTGCTGGCCCTGTTCGGCAAAATACTTCTTTGCAATATTGGTAAATTTTGTAGCCACCTTGAGTCTGCCTGCGGCGGGTAGAGTCCCGATGGGCTCTGCTGTCATTAATCGACAGGCCGCAATTTTCAGATCTAGAGGTTCATAAAATTCTTCACTGCCGTACTCCAGTAGCAAGTCTTTGCCGACAACTCCGATATCTGCACTGCCGAATTCAACATAAGTAGGTACATCGGAACCGCGGATGACCATCAGGCTTACATCTTCAAGGTTGGTTGCAAAAATCAGTTTACGGCTTTTAGAAATGTTTTCGACGGGCGTGATCCCTGCCCGCTCAAATAGTGGCAGTACTTCGTCCAGAATTCGCCCCTTGGTTAAGGCAATAAGCAGCTCAGATGATTTCATGGTTGCGCGGGAGCCTCTGATTAATATCTTAAGTAGCTGGCGGCGGCGACTCAGGAAGGGATACGACGAATTTGCGCGCCCAAGAGCTGCAACTTTTCTTCGATACATTCATAACCGCGATCAATATGGTAGATACGATCGACCGTAGTCTCATTCTCTGAAACTAAACCAGCAATAATCAGGCTGGCCGATGCCCGTAGATCGGTTGCCATCACCGGGGCCCCCATTAGCGCCTCCACGCCATCGACGATTACGGTGTTGCCCTCTACCCGCATCGATGCACCCATGCGATTCATCTCGTGGACGTGCATGAAGCGATTTTCAAAAACAGTTTCCGTGATGGATCCGGAGCCCAGCGCCACCGAGTTGAGGGCGGTGAATTGTGCTTGCATGTCAGTGGGAAACGCCGGATAGGGAGCCGTCCGCAAGGATACCGCCTTCGGACGCTGCCCATGCATATCCAGTTCAATCCAATTTTCTCCAATTTTTATTTCAGAGCCAGCCTGCTCCAGTTTACTCAGAACTGATTCGAGAATGTCCGGCTGGGTGTCCTTCACCTTGATATGGCCCCGGGTAGCAGCGGCGGCGATGAGATAGGTTCCTGTTTCAATCCGGTCGGGCATCACCGCGTAGGTGCAACCGTGTAATTCATCTACCCCGTTTATTACGATGGTATCGCCACCCTGACCCGAGATATCGGCTCCCATTGCAATCAGACAATTTGCCAGATCTACAACTTCCGGCTCCCTCGCTGCATTCTCGATAATGGTCTGACCCTCAGCTAATGTTGCCGCCATCATCACATTCTCGGTTCCGGTCACGGTAACCAGATCCATAAAGATGTGCGCACCCTTTAATTTACCTTGGACGGAGGCTTTAATATAACCATTTTCGACAGTGATATTGGCACCCATCGCCTGTAGTGCGCTAATGTGCAAGTTCACTGGACGACTGCCGATGGCACAGCCCCCGGGTAAGGCGACTTCAGCCTGTCCGTATCGGGTTAATAATGGCCCCAACACCAGAATAGAGGCGCGCATTGTCTTAACTAATTCGTAGGGTGCGTTGAAATGCTTGATCGAGCTGCTATTGATTTCTACATTTAATTTTTCATCGATGATGGGCTCGACTCCCAGGCAGCCCATCAACTCAATCATCGTTGTAATATCATACAGATGCGGCAAATTGCAGACCTTCACGGTGTCGTGAGTCAGCAAGGTAGCGGCGAGGATGGGCAATGCGGAATTCTTTGCCCCAGCAATTCGAATCTCGCCCTTGAGACTGACGCCGCCTTGAATTAATAGCTTTTCCATAGAAAATCCTAGACGGCGTCGCGTTCGGCAGCAGTCATCAAATGCATGGTGATCGCGTGAATCGCTCCACTGGAGATGTGCTCACCGAGGATTTGGTAGATTGTCTGTTGTCTCCTGACGGCATTCAGACCTTCGAACACCTGCCCTGTCGCAGTCACCAGGTACTTGCCATCACCACCTTCGATATCGATTTCACAGTCAGGCAATGCAACAGTCAACAACTGTCTAATTTGATCAGCTTCCAAGTAATAACTCCGAATTACTTCCAATTATCCAGAACCGAGTCAACATCATTGCCATGCTGAGACATCAATGCTGAAAATTGAGTAAAGTACTGACGACCGAGGTTAATACCGGCCAGGCTGATATTCTTCAATTTCCACTCATCGTTTTCATCGAGAAACATCTGGTATTGCAGCGACAGACTGGTGTCGCCTCGCAATTCCATTCCCACCACGGTATCGGCGCGAGGATCTGCATTCGGGTTGCCCGCTGGCAGGAACATAAGACCTTCACCGTTATAGGAAACCAGTGCGGCACCATAGAAACGGGTCAATGTGGTTTTGAGAATATCTGCAAATCGCTGGGTTTGTGCAACCGAGGCTGAATCGGCATAACGGGACATAACTACCCGAGCGACCGCATTAAAATCAACGAAGGTACTTAACACCCGCTCAATAGCGGAGAAATACTGATCCCGATCACTTAGAAACAAATGCTTCGATTCGGCAACCGACTGCAATAGTGCCTCGACGCCTATTTCAGCCGTTTCCACGGCGGACAGTGCTTGCCCATGCACCAAGCCTGGCAGGACCAGGGCCACGCCCCAGGCTAGTGCAATTTTCTTCAATGATTTCATTTGCTTATCTCTCGGTTATGCCTGCAGTGAAGCTTGTCATCAACGGCGGAAAATAAATCATTTCAAACTATGAGGAAGTAGACCTTTAATGCGGGCTGAACCTTCACAGGGGGCAGCCAGTTTACATCAATTAGGCAGTTCAATAAATTATTACTTGCAAACCACGACAAAGACCCTTCTAATTGTTCGCTTTCTCGCAAGGTCTAAGATTTCATCGCATATGCTCCTCCTCGACACGGTCATTATTGTCCTTGGATTTATCGGGTTGATCTGGGGGGCAGACAAGTTTGTATTCGGGGCATCAGGCTTGGCCCGCAATCTGGGGATCTCCCCCCTGATGATCGGCCTGACAATTGTCGCTTTTGGCACTTCGGCCCCTGAAATTTTCTCGTCGGCAGTTGCAGCCCTGAGCAATACACCGGAGCTTGCCATTGGCAATGCCCTGGGCTCAAACCTTTTCAACATTGGCGTCGCACTCGCGGTAGCTGCAATCATCAGTCCACTAAGACCACCCGAGTCTCTCGTCAAAAAAGAAATTCCGGCATTGCTTCTGGTTACAGTTGTTACTGGAGTCCTGCTCCTCGACCTTTATCTGGGCTATTTCGATGCCCTGGTGCTGATAACAATTACAGCGTTTTTTGGTTACAAACTATTTCGAAAAAGGGCAAGAACCGCAACCGTCACGGTAATGGAAGAATCCAGTCTAACCACGGTCAAGAGCCTACAAGCCTTCGCCTATCTGATCTTGGGACTGGCCTTGCTGGTCTTAAGTGCCGAAGCACTGGTAGCAGCCGCCTCATCGATTGCCGAATCCCTCGGTGTATCGACGGCTATAATCGGACTAACAGTGGTTGCCCTGGGTACCAGCTTACCCGAACTGGCTGCCTCCGTGACCTGTGTCCTTAAAGGTCACCATGATCTCGCCATCGGCAACATTGTTGGATCGAACATTCTAAATTTATTGGTTGTGCTGCCATTCCCCGGCCTTCTCGCTCCCGGACCCGTGGAGTTCGCATTGGTAGCAAGAGACTATAGCTTCGTCTTGATTCTAACCATACTATTAGCATTCTTTTGCTATCGGGCAATAAAAAAAGGCAAGATGATAGGGCGCAAAGATGGTGCAGTGTTCTTGTTAATTTATTGTGTCTGGTTTACGGTAATGTTCCTGCAAGTGTAATCAGCCATTAGCAACGACCACTTTTCTACTTTAGGGCTAAATTCTCTTGCGCAGGGGATCCAAACGGAAATCATGACCAGCAACAGCACTCACGCAGCCAGCGCTATCCGAACCATCGAAATTGAGAAAAATGCGGTGGCAGAACTACTGCAGCGCATAGATGCGGGTTTCGACGCTGCCTGCGAATTGATTCTTCTCTGCAAGGGCCGTGTCGTAGTCACCGGCATGGGAAAATCCGGACACATTGGGAAAAAGATTGCGGCGACCCTAGCCAGCACCGGCACACCGGCAATGTACGTGCATCCGGCAGAGGCAAGTCATGGGGATATCGGCATGATTACCGGGCTCGACGTGGTCCTGGCTATATCGAATTCCGGCGCTACCCGGGAATTAATCACATTACTACCAATATTAAAGAGGAAAAACATACCCCTCATCAGCCTTACCGGCGACCCCGATTCCGAACTTGCAACCGTTGCCGATGCAAATCTGGACGCCTCGGTGGCAGAGGAAGCTTGTCCACTGGGCCTGGCCCCAACATCCAGCACAACGGCGGCACTGGTGTTCGGAGACGCGCTGGCGATGGCTCTACTGGAGGCAAGAGGATTTACCCGGGACGATTTTGCTATATCGCACCCAGGCGGCAAACTCGGACGGCGTTTGTTGGTTAGAGTAAAGGATGTCATGCACGCTGGAGTTGACATCCCCAGCGTTAGTGTTGGCACTCCTCTGGGCGAGGCTCTGCTGGAAATGAGCTCGAAGGGCTTCGGCCTGACCACCGTGGTTGGCGACAATCAAAAGCTGGTAGGTGTGTTTACCGACGGTGACCTGCGACGAACCCTGGATTCTGGAAGTAATATTCAAAATACGTTGATCGAAGACGTGATGTCCTCTAGCTACAAATCCATCTCGTCCGGCGCCCTGGCTGCCGAAGCAGCGAGACTCATGCAAGATTCAAATGTCTATGTACTCATCGTCAAGGACGACTGCGATACGATCACCGGCATCATTAAAATGCATGACTTGCTTCAGGCGAACGTAGTTTAAGGCATGCTATGAAATTGAACAAAGACCTGGACTCGCTTACTGCTACAGCAAAGCAAATCAGATTGCTGCTCCTGGACGTAGATGGAGTTCTCACCGACGGTCGATTGTATTTTGCCAACTCCGGCGAAGAAATCAAAGCCTTTCATTCCCTCGATGGCCACGGCATCAAAATGCTGATCAGTGTCGGAATCAATGTTGGAATTATTTCCGGGCGCAGCTCTGCTTTACTGGAAAAACGAGCGGGTGATCTGGGCATCGAACTACTCTATCAAGGCCGTGAAGACAAATTACAGGCGCTGGAAGAAATCATGACAGCGACTGAACTCGAAAGCGGTCAGATTTGCTATGTCGGTGATGACCTGCCTGACTTGCCAGTACTCAAAGCCGTTGGCCTCGGTTTCTCCGTGCCCCAGGGACACCCGGATATTACCGCTGCAGCCGACGCCGTCACCGAAAATGCTGGCGGTATGGGTGCGGTACGGGAGATCACTGATTTTCTCCTGAAATCACAGAATAAGTACGCATCGTTTCTCTTATCCTGATGGCTGCTGCCGCTTTTGATAGACAGTTTCCCCGGCTGCCCAGACCGAGGCAAAATAGTAAATTCATGATAAGCTGTTACTGACAGATTATCTGACATACAAAGACCAGACACAGAATATGCAACGCCTCTCCTTGCTTCTTATTCCAGCAGTGATTGCCATTACCCTGTTCCTCGGCTTCGAGTCCACTAGCACCCGGGATGAATCGGATCTCGAGATCACGCGCCTGAATTACGACGCCTACTCAGAGGGTATTAATTCGGTACTCTACGATGAATCCGGCAACATCAGTTATACACTGCAGGCAAGCCGCCAGGTTCACTTCAGCAATGATGTCACGGAAATTGAATCTCCGTTCATCAGACTGTTTCAGGAAGGAAAGTCCCCCTGGAAACTGATTGCCAATTCCGGCAGAATCTCAACCAGTTCGGCCGGTCCAGATGGCGCCAGGCAACTAATTGATTTGATAGGAAATGTTGAAGTTCATAATCTGGATGAATTCGGTAACAGCCTGGTAATTTCAACAGAATTCCTGAGCATTGACCTCGATTCGAATTCCCTGGAAACAGAAGAAGCCGTAAAAGTGGTAACGGATAACACCGAACAAACGTCTATTGGGATGTACGCTGATTTGAACCAGAAAACAATCTTGCTCATAAAGGACATACGAGGGAACTATGAGCCTCCACAGCAATAACACCGGCGCTATTGCCATTTTTAGTTTATGCGGATTAATTTCGATGTCGGCATTCGCACTGGAGTCAGACAAGGATCAGGATGTTGCATACACTGCCGACGGCGACCTCAAGATGATGACTGAAGATAACCGCCGCGTCGTAACTATGAATAATAATGTAAAGGTGACACAAGGCAGCTTGCAGATTACCGGTGATATGGCAATTTTCGAATACGACCTTACTAGCAAAGCATTATTGAAGGTGACCGTAAACGGCAGTCCTGCCCGCTATCAACAGCAGTTGGATGAGGAAGGTGATCTCGTTCAGGGCGACAGTGAAACCATACATTACAGTACCAACCTAGAAACTATTATTGAGTTTATCGGTGACGCTAATCTTCGCCAACCCGGAACCACCACGAGTTGTGTAGCGATCAAGTATTTTGCCGATACCGAACTCTTCGAAACCACGGGTCCATGCAGCGGTATATTAAGTAGTCAGTCTAATTAATGGATACTCTGCTCGCATCACACCTCGCTAAAAGCTTTAAAGGCCGTCAAGTGGTCCGCGATATCTCTCTCAGTATCAGGCAGGGTGAGATCGTTGGCTTATTAGGTCCAAATGGCGCCGGCAAGACCACCTGCTTCTACATGATTGTGGGCCTGATACGGGCAGACGGCGGGGAGGTTCACTGCGGCAAGCAGAATCTGACAAAGATGGCGATACATCAAAGGGCAAATTGCGGTCTATCCTATTTGCCCCAGGACTCATCTATCTTTCGCACGCTCAGTGTCGAAGACAATATTCTCGCCATATTGGAGACCCGCAGCGACCTCAGTGGGGAACAAAGACGGAATAAATTGGAAGCTCTGCTGGCCGAATTCAATATCGCCCACTTACGCAAAAACAAGGGAATGAGCCTCTCGGGAGGAGAGAGGCGCCGCACAGAAATCGCCCGCACCCTCGCCACAGACCCCAAATTCATTTTACTGGATGAACCATTCGCGGGAGTCGACCCCATCTCCGTTAGTGAAATCAAAAAAATCATTCAGCATCTCAAATCGCGGGACATAGGCATACTTTTGACCGATCACAATGTCAGGGAAACACTTGACATCTGCGAGAAGGCATACATCGTCAGCGAAGGTCAGATAATCGCAGAAGGTGATGCCGAGGCTATATTGAATAACGAGAAAGTTCGCGAAGTCTACCTCGGGGATCAATTCCAAATTTAGCCCGAGCGGGCCCTGATCGGAATTCGTTTTGACACCTTATCTCTTTGATTATAAGCGAATTTTATTCAACTCAATCGGCAATTAAAAGACGCTGCAAACAAGGCACGAAACTTGTTATAATTCCGCCTTCACTGACCTGAATCATGTCCATCATTCGTCACTCGAATTGGCCTACTCGGATAGGCTGTTATTAAAGAAGTATTTTAATGAAACTCTCGCTTCAGCTAAAGCTCGGTCAACAACTGACCATGACTCCACAGCTGCAGCAAGCTATCCGTCTCCTGCAGCTCTCAACACTGGACCTGCATCAGGAAATCCACCAGGCTCTCGAGACGAATCCAATGCTGGAATTGATCGAAGGCAGTGACGAGGAGGAAGCAGCCCACAATTCCGACTTTGAAAACAATGGTGCTGACAAGAATTCTGAATCGACCCCCGCGCAGCTGCAGGAGAATGCTTCAGCAGATAGTGACCCGTCGGACTGGCGGGAGCAAATACCCAATGAATTGGCGGTAGATAGTAGCTGGGAAGACATCTACCCGACTTCGTATTCGTCTGCCACATCCTTCGATACTGACTCGATGGATTTCGAATCTCACAACACTGTAGTCGATACCTTGCAGGACCATTTGCTCTGGCAACTCAACCTCACCCCCATGTCGGATTCAGACAGATCTATTGCCCTCGCTCTTATCGATGCCATAGATGTAAATGGAATGTTAACTGTCGATATTGAATCCATTCACTCTGGCTTCTATCCCGATGCCGAAATTGAACTGGATGAAGTGCTCACGGTATTGCATCGAATTCAACAGTTCGACCCGGTCGGTGTCGGCTACAGGGATTTGGCAGAATGCCTGCTGATTCAATTAAACCAATTCGAGGAATCTCAAGAGACGACCGCCGTCCGCAATGCCAGGTTAATCGTAAGCGAGCATATCGCTCTGTTGGGAAATAGAGATTATGCACAATTGATGCGGCGCACCAGGCTTAAGGAAGCGGATCTGCGGGAAGCGATTAAAATCATCGAAAGCCTCGATCCGCACCCGGGCGCCAATATCTCCCCTCCGGCCACTAGCTACATCGTCCCCGACGTAATCGTCAGCAAACAGGCTGACATCGGTAAGTGGAAAATCGAACTAAACCCAGATACAACGCCCAAGCTAAGAATAAATGACAGTTACGCCTCGCTGGTAAAACGCGCCGATTCCAGCGCTGAAAACAATTATTTAAAAGACAACCTCCAGGAAGCCCGTTGGTTTATAAAGAGTTTACAGAGTCGAAACGAAACCTTGATGAAAGTTTCGACGCGAATTGTGGAACACCAGAGAGGATTTCTGGAATATGGAGAGGAGGCAATGAAGCCTCTGGTGCTGCGCGACATTGCCGAAGCGGTAGGCATGCATGAATCGACTATCTCCCGTGTGACTACGCAGAAATATATGCATACGCCGCGTGGAATATTCGAGCTGAAGTACTTCTTCTCCAGCCATGTGTCTACAAAAGGCGGGGGCGAATGTTCATCCACGGCAATTCGGGCAATTATCAAGAAGTTCATAGCCGCCGAAAATGCGCGAAGACCTCTGAGCGACAGTAAGATAACCAAGTTGCTCGACGAAAAAGGTATTAATGTAGCCAGGCGCACCATAGCCAAATATCGGGAATCCCTCTCCATACCTCCCTCAAATGAGCGCAAACGCTTGATAGATTGAAGGAAGTTTGATCCCATGCCTACAAAATCTGATCACAGCAAGCGGATAACAGCCCGACTGACGGGAGGCTCCGTTTAAATGCAATTGGAACAAATTCTATCCCCCGCGAGCTGCCGCTGCGACTTGCCCGGCGCCAACAAGAAGCGCATTTTAAAGACCGCCAGCGAATTAGTAGCTGCAAACTTAGGCGAGCTAGCAACGGATAATATATTCGACGCACTGATGGCTAGAGAACAACTGGGAAGCACTGGTCTGGGTAGTGGAATTGCAATTCCACACTGCCGCGTAGCTCAATGCCAGGATATACTCGGCGCTTTGATCACACTCGAAACCGCCATAGATTTCGATTCTCTGGACGGGAAACCTGTCGACATTTTATTTGTACTTATCGTACCGGAATTGCAACATGACGAACACATTAAGACGCTCGCCGGCCTTGCCGAATTATTCAATGATGAAGGCTTTTGCGAAGCATTAAGACATACTCACGACAGTGAAAAATTATATAAACTAGTCATTAACTACTAAACCATTATCGATAGAGCAGTTGCCCGCTTACACAATCTGTAGATTGAGAAATTTATAGTCCCGGGCGTACAATGCGGATTCGAGTAAAAACCAGATGAAGCTCACCATAATTAGTGGCAGATCCGGCTCCGGAAAAAGCACCGTGCTTCATGTCCTTGAAGATCGTGGTTATTACTGCATCGATAATTTGCCCGCCAGTTTGCTGTCTTCCCTTGCCAGTAGAATATCCTCCGATGCCACCGGCATACCAAATGTCGCCGTCAGTATTGACGCCAGGAATATTTCGGCAGATCTCGATAAGTTTCCTCGTATAATCAATGAGTTAAAGAATAAATCCCTGTCGACAGAAATTGTATTCCTGGATGCAAATAGCCAGACTCTGCTGAAACGATTCAGCGAAACCCGACGCAAACATCCGCTTTCTTCTGAAGCCATAGGTCTGAAAGAAGCCATCGATAAAGAATCTGAATTATTGGAAGCAATCTCTATAATGGCGAGTTTGTCTATAGATACCAGTAACATGTCACTACACCAGTTACGCGACACCGTAAAGAATCACTTATTAGATGATCAACAAACTACGCTGGCCTTGCTGTTTCAGTCCTTTGGTTTCAAAAATGGGCTACCTGTCGATGCCGATATTGTCTATGATGTGAGGTGCCTGCCGAATCCTTACTGGGACAATTCATTACGCTCTCTCACCGGTCTGGATGACGCAGTCGTTGGCTTTCTTGATTCCCAGGAGGAAGTGCAGGAGATGTGCAGTGACATAGAAAACTTCCTGCAGAAATGGATACCGAGCTTCGAGAGTAACAATCGGAGCTATATTACCGTGGCCCTGGGCTGCACCGGAGGGCAACATCGTTCGGTCTACATGTGTGAAAAACTCGGAGAAATATTCTCCACTCAGGGCAGCAACGTACAGGTGCGACACCGGGAACTCGATCAATAGGCTATTCATGCTTACGGCGAAGATAACCATAATTAACAAGGCCGGCTTACATGCCAGAGCCGCGTCCAAACTGGTAGAGCTAAGCTCTTCCTTTGCCAGTGATATACAAGTCGGTCACAACAAGATGGTCGATGGCAAGAGTATTCTCTCCCTGATGATGCTAGCGGCGGTAAAAGGCACCGAGCTTAATATTAGCGTCGATGGTGCCGACGAGGAACAGGCTCTGAAGTCCATTATCGCATTGGTAGATGATTGCTTCGGCGAATCCGAATAATTCCACGCCCCCCGACCTGGCCCACCGTTACCTCGACCTCGGCACTGGCCCTGGTCGGACAAAGTTTCTCTTCGCCGTAAAATGACGGTAGAATTGCGCCAGCCCAGTAAAATCGGATATCTCAGGGAGTCTGCTAATCCTGTTAGGATTACATTACTGGGCTAGCTTCAAGCGTGTAGGCCTACCTTTGGTTCAGGAATTCGACAGCATGCCCTATGTTAAGGAAGCCCAACTTCAAATAGATCGCGTACTTGAGCTCAATCAAGCGATCGACAGTGGGTCATTGCATCAGGTGCGGCAGATGATCAAGACGCTACCAACTGCCGGCATCGCTCATCTCCTCGAATCTTCACCTCCGAAAACCAGAACTGTGCTCTGGCAGCTAATAGATAAAGAGGCCAATGGTGAAGTCATTCAATATCTGAATGAAGACCTACAGGGTGAATTTCTTAGCGAACTCAATGCCGAACAGGTAGTGGAACTCACCGAGGGTCTGGAAACCGACGATCTGGCGGATATTCTGCAGCAGCTACCCCAGCAAGTTGCCACCGAGGTACTGCAAGCGATGGATCAGCAGGATCGTCAACGGGTGGAGTCAATACTGTCCTACGATGAAGACACCGCCGGCGGCCTGATGAATACCGACACCATCACGGTGCGACCGCGACATACCGTCGAGTTAGTGCTTCGATACTTGCGGCGCCACGATTCGATTCCGGAGATGACTGATAATATCCACGTGGTCAATCGAGATGATGAATTTCTGGGAATATTGCCCCTGCGTGAATTACTCGTGTCCGATCCCAATGTTTCCGTACGTAAAGTGATGCGTAGTGATATAGAAGCGATCCCCGTCGATATGGAAGCCACCCAGGTGGCGCAACTGTTTGAACAACATGACTGGGTATCTGCGCCGGTAGTCGATGCCAATGGAAAACTGCTAGGCCGTATCACCATCGACGACATCGTGGATGTTATCCGTGACAGCGGAGAACACTCCCTGATGAGTATGGCAGGCCTGGACGAAGAAGATGACACCTTCGCGCCGGTGGTGAAAACCGCGCGACGCCGGGCACTGTGGTTGGGTGTCAACCTGATGACGGCGATAGTGGCTTCGTTGGTCATTTATATGTTTCAGGATACCCTCGATCAGGTGGTTTACCTGGCCGTGTTGATGCCTATTGTCGCCAATATGGGCGGGGTTGCCGGCACCCAGACTCTCACGCTGGTGATCAGGAGCCTGGCACTCGGTCATCTAAGCCCCGCCAATAGTCGCTGGTTGCTCACCAGGGAATTGGGGGTCGCCGTCTTGAATGGCGCGGTGTGGGCTCTGGTAATCTCAGCCCTCACCTTCGCCTGGTATCGAGATTTGCTACTAAGCTACATTATCGCCGCGGCGATGATGATCAATCTCGTTATCGCCGCGCTGGCCGGTGCTTACTTGCCACTCTTCCTCAAACGAATGAAAATTGATCCGGCTCTGGCAGGCTCGGTCGCACTCACTACGGTAACCGACTCCGTAGGGTTCTTCGCCTTTCTGGGCCTGGCACAACTCTTTTACCTGCAATGAGTGACGCCATAGAGACAGATCTCGTCAGTAAGACTAAACGCAAGCAGCAAGCGCTGGCATTGCAAAACCTCGGAGAAGAACTGACTCGCTTCAAGCCGACGCAATTACAGGCACTGCCCCCAAAGCTTGTCACCGCCATTACCGAATTCAATCGTTTGCCTAATAGCCACGGTGCGCGCAGACGCCAGCTACAGTTCATCGGCAAGCTGATGCGCGAGCTTGACCACGATGAGATTATCCTCGCCATAGCGCGTCTAAAAACGCAAGGTTTAGCCGACTCACGACAGCAACAGCAGCCGACGCCATCTCAAGGTTCCGAATGGTGCGCGAGGATATTGTCGGGAGAGGACGCTGAAATCAACGCGTTGCTGCAAGCGCGTCCCGAACTGGAAAGACAACAACTCCGACAACTTCAGCGGGATCACAGGCGCGCCGATGCTCGCAAACGTGCCAGCATTGAAGAAAAACTTGAAGACTATTTACGCTCCTTCGCACCACCATAATCCACGGCAAAGAGATTGGCCGCCTGTGCTTAGGTCGACCTCCGTGGGCCGTCATGGCGCGCCGGTCACGCCTGGATTCTGCCCTTAGCACCCGCTATACGGTATCTGGATTAAGTGATACCATCTTTTCGCGTCAATTCGACGGAATCAAGCTGCAGCACTGTGGGCTGATAAATCAAGAATAAGAAGAGGTACGCAATGTCTGATAACAGCGCCCAAAACTACTGGAAAGCCAATATAAAAATTGTACTCTCATTGCTGAGCATCTGGTTTTTCATCTCCTTTGGTTGCGGAATACTGTTCGTGGATGCTCTCGATAATATTCGATTCGGCGGTTTCAAATTGGGGTTCTGGATTGCCCAACAGGGTTCAATATTTGTCTTCGTCGGGCTCATATTCGTTTACATTCATCTTATGGACAAACTGGATGACAAGTTCAAACTGGAATCTTCCAATGCCAGCGACACCGATACTGGAGGGGATTCAGAATGAGCGTACAAATTTGGACATATGCGTTTGTCTTCCTTACATTCGGGCTTTATATCGGCATCGCTATCTGGTCTCGAGCCAGTTCCACCAAAGAATTCTACGTAGCAGGCGGCAATGTGCCGCCGTTGGCTAATGGTATGGCCACAGCTGCGGACTGGATGTCCGCCGCTTCATTCATCTCGATGGCTGGCCTTATTGCCTTCCTTGGCCGAGATGGGGCATTTTATCTGATGGGCTGGACCGGAGGCTACGTACTGCTTGCCCTGCTATTGGCACCCTATTTACGCAAGTTCGGAAAATTCACAGTGCCCGATTTTATCGGTGATCGCTATTACTCCAGGACAGCCAGATTAATTGCGGTTTTTTGCGCCATAGTCATATCTTTTGTCTACGTCTGCGGGCAGATGCAGGGTGCCGGAATCGTTTTCTCCAGATTTCTCGAAGTAGATATAACGATCGGTGTAATAATCGGCATGGCAATAGTATTCTTCTACGCCGTGATGGGAGGAATGAAGGGGATCACCTATACTCAGGTCGCTCAATATTGTGTGCTGATCTTTGCCTTCATGGTGCCAGCCATCTTCATTTCCATCCTGATGACGGGTCAGCTTATCCCGCAAATAGGATTTGGCTCCGAGCTACTCGACGGCAGCGGCTTTTTACTCGACCGGCTCGATGGCCTCAGCGCGGAGCTTGGCTTCCCCACCTATACCGATGGTCATCGTAGTACCCAGGATGTGTTTTTTATCACCGCGGCTTTGATGTTTGGAACCGCTGGTCTGCCACATGTAATCATCCGGTTTTTTACCGTGCCCAATGTCAGGGACGCACGCAAATCGGCTGGTTTTGCACTGATTTTCATCGCCATTCTCTACACTACTGCGCCGGCTGTTTCGGCGTTCGCAAAAACAAATCTGATAAACACCGTTAACAACATCGAATATACCGCCGTCCCCGAGTGGTTCACGAAATGGGAAACCACCAATCTCATCGTCTTCGATGACAAGAACAGTGATGGGTTAATCCAATACGTCGGGGACCCGGAAATTAATGAGCTGCAGGTAAACCGCGACATCATGGTGCTGGCGAACCCCGAGATTGCGGGATTACCCAATTGGGTTGTGGCTCTGGTGGCTGCTGGCGCCCTGGCTGCGGCCCTGTCTACGGCAGCAGGATTGCTGCTAGTGATATCCACATCGGTAGCCCACGACTTTCTCAAACGTAGCTTCATGCCAGGGATAACGGAGAAACAGGAATTGCGCTATGCCCGAATTTCAATTTTCCTAGCCGTGTTAGTCGCTGGCTATTTCGGCATTAATCCCCCCGCCTATGTAGCCCAGGTGGTGGCATTTGCCTTTGGTCTGGCGGCGGCGTCCTTCTTCCCAGCGATCGTAATGGGAATCTTTTACAAGAGGATGAACAGACAGGGTGCGATCGCCGGCATGCTGGCGGGTTTTGGATTCACTGCGATGTATATAATTTATTTCCGATTTATCAATCCAGCGGCGGACAATACTGAAAATTGGTGGTTTGGTATTTCTCCGGAAGGAATCGGCACATTGGGGGCCATGGCAAATCTCGCCGTTGCCTATACTGTGGCAAAATTTACCCCTGCGCCACCGCTGGAAGTACAAAAAATTGTAGAACGGATTAGATTACCAGGCGATGTCTAAGTACTAAAGGCAGCTGGTATAAATCCAAGACTGCCGATGTTTCGGTTTTACTAGCTCCTGCGTTTGCCGTGACCGGTCTTCTCCCAGTACTGCTTAACTGTCTGCTTCATTTCCCGGTGCATGAATAATATCCCAATCAAGTTGGGAACAGTCATTAACACAATGGTAATCAAGGCGATATTCCAAATAATAGTCGTGTCCGCCAGGGCAGCATAGAAAAACCCGAGAACATAGACTATGCGATAGGGAAGTACGGATTTTGGCCCCAGCAAATAGGTCATGGCGCGGTCTCCGTAATAAGACCAGGCAATAGCAGTGGAGAAAGCAAACAACATCAAGCCTATTGCGACGATGTATTTTCCATATTCACCGAAAAGCCCCCTGGTGAACGCCATGGTAGTCAGCGGTACGGAATGCAGCAATGATTCTCCGTTAACCACCACACTGGTATCTTCCAGTCTGCCATTGGCGACTACTAATGCGCCGGTAATGGGCTCTCCATCTCTCGAATAAATTGTATTTTCGGCGAAAGACCTCGAATTGAGAAGAGTGAAATCATTGCCGCTCACGACTTCTCCTGCCACCAGGTTAATCTGCCCGGAAAAACTGTCTGCATCGGATTCATCACCATTGAGAAAGGCAAATAACTCCCCTACATCTGCAGAATTTGATTCTTCGTAAATGCCAGCAACAAAGGTCATGTCGGCTCGTTGAAACTCATTCTCGAATTTTTCTATCCATACACCAGATGAAAGAATCACCAGTCCGGTGACGGTGCAGATAACAATGGTGTCGATGAATGGCTCCAGTATCGACACCATTCCCTCGTCAGCAGCTTCGTCGGTGCGGGCCGCTGCGTGGGCTATGGGGGCAGAGCCCTGGCCGGCTTCATTGGAATACAGGCCGCGATTGACCCCTCGGTCGAAGGCATAGGCGAAGGTCGCACCCAGAAATCCCCCCACAGCCGCAGAACCGGTGAATGCGTTGCTGAATATAGAGACCAAGGATGGAATAATATTGGTGATATTCGGGATGATGACTGCGGCCGCGCCGATTAAATAAATAAGCGCCATACTTGGCACAATCGCGGCTGCAACTTTCGCGATGCGGGTAATACCACCGATAATTACCAGCGCCAGGCACACCGAGAGCACACTCGCCGTAATCAATGGATCGAGAGCGAATGTACTCTCCAACCCCGCGGCGATGCTATTTATCTGCGGCAGATTACCAGTACCGAAGGAACTCAACACCGTCGCCATGGCGAAGATAATAGCCAGCCATTTTGCGTTCAATCCCTTCTCCATATAATACATGGGCCCGCCGGCTATGGTACCGTCCGGGGTTTCGGTGCGGTATTTATGGGAGAGTGTCACCTCCACAAATTTGCTGGTCATACCGAAAAACGCCGTCATCCACATCCAAAATAGAGCGGCGGGGCCTCCCAGGTGCAAGGCCAGGGCCACACCTCCGATATTTCCGGTACCAACGGTACCGGACAGCGCCGTGGCCAAGGCCTGGAAATGGGTGGTGTCTCCCAGCGCACCATCCTTATCAAACTTTCCCGTGGTGACTCTAATTGCATGCTTGAAATATCGAATCTGGGGAAATCCGAGGTAGATCGTAAAGAAGATACCGACTGAAAGCAGCAAGGCGGGAAACCAGATTGCACTGCCCAGATAACTGTCCAGGAAAATTAAGAAGTCATTAACGGCGTCCAATACGATTCTCCATTTGATTTGTGCTATGCGTCTGCAGCCATGCGTGTGAGATTAAGAGAGGAAACCGACCAGGGAGTTTTTGGAGTCTAGAGATATTGAACACTTAAGCAGAGGCTCTCTAATCATCGCTTATCGTCACGTTTGGCGCCGTAACCTTGGCTTCTTCGACCGCGTTAACGTGCTTCACCACCTCGGTTGCCAGGTCCAGGTAGGCTTGCGCCGCTCCATGGCCGGCATCCGATGCTACCACAGGATTACCGCTATCGGTGGTCTCTCTGATCACTATGTCCAGTGGCAAGCGACCAATAACATCGACGCCGTATTCCCTCGACAGTAACTCACCACCGCCGCTGCCGAAAATAGCTTCCTCATGACCACATGCGCTACAGATATGCAAGCTCATATTTTCCACAACCCCCAGAATGGGAACACCGACTTTATTGAACATTTCTATTCCCTTGCGGGCATCGAGCAAGGCCACATCCTGTGGCGTGGTGACGATTACAGCCCCACTGACACTCACCGATTGCGCCAAACTAAGTTGAATGTCTCCAGTGCCCGGTGGCATGTCGATCACCAGGTAATCAAGCTCAGACCAGGCTGTATCTGCAAGAATCTGGTTAAATGCCGAGATGATCATGGGGGCACGCCAGACCATGGCTGTGGCGGGATCCACCAAAAAACCCATGGAATTGCATTCGATGCCATGGGCAATTATTGGCAGCATAAATTTCTGATCCTTGATTTTCGGCCTGGTTCCTGGCGGCACGCCCATCATCAATGGCACGCTGGGCCCGTAAATATCTGCATCCAGCAACCCAACCCGGTGACCCTGTTTGAGCAGAGCGAGCGCCAGATTGACTGCGGTCGTGGACTTGCCAACCCCGCCCTTGCCCGACGCCACGCAGATTATTCGTTTAATATTTTCTAGTTTGTTCAAAATTGTTCCTTAAGAAGTTGAATATTTCCATGCTGCCACGAGACAGCGGCTCCTTGCTGGAGGGGATTATCATTTATCCAATATGAAAAGGAAACAGTGATAACATCATTTGCTTCGGGCCGCTAAAGTCGCTCGCTGGCAATGAATTTGCGTACTGCAACCTGAGCGCCGACATTAACGCTCATCGAACAAAATGAGATACACTTTTAGCATGCACAAGTGCTTAGTTTTTGCTCTTCTAGTCGCGGGCGGTCTGCAAGCGGCGGAGAAGATGGAAGGGGCCGATATCAAGTTCGCGCTGTATTCATCTGGATGGGGCGAAAATACTGACGATGGCCTTAGACTGGTGGTAAATAACCAGACTGGGAAATCGGTGCGACTCAATGCAATCGAATTTCTGAGCAGCTCTGAGGAAATTGAATCGATCCACATCACCTTCGATCTGAAAGTCCCGGCATCGGCTTATGCCGAGACTGAAATTGAATATATCGATTTGCTTGGCGACGACGAATGTATCGAGCGTACCATGGCGGAAAACTGGAAGCTCGTGGAGATCTCCAACTATACCTTGAACCCGTCGGTGCGAAATCTCATTATCGAGGACACCGACTCATTCCGTATCTATCAGTGCGTTAAAACCGTACGCACCCAATGGACGGACCTTGCCAGCGATCAGGAGAATCAACTCGAGGAATGGGTGCTATTTCACTTCGAAACTCGACGGGAATTCTAGCCACCGCTTGCCACCAGGCTACCGGCATAAAAAAAGGGTCAGTTGACCCTTTTTTTATCCTTTACCCTGTCTAGCCCACGAGAATACCACCGTATTGCACGAAGAATGGCGCAAACACCAGGCTCAAAATAGCTGACAGTTTTATCAGGATATTCAGTGACGGCCCGGAAGTATCCTTCATCGGATCCCCCACTGTATCGCCTACCACGGCGGCAGTATGCACATCCGAGCCCTTGCCCCCAAGGTTTCCAGCTTCGATGTACTTCTTGGCGTTATCCCAGGCGCCGCCGCTGTTGGAAGAAGCGATGGCGAGTACGCCACCGGTAACCAGAGATCCCGCCAGCAAACCAGCGACGGCTTCTACGCCGAACAGAAAACCAACAACCAGGGGCGAACCCATGATTAATATGCCCGGCGCGATCATCTCTTTTAATGCTGCCTGGGTCGAAATTGCGACACAGCGAGCATAATTCGGCTCACCGGTCCCCTCCATGATGCCCGGGATCGTCTTGAACTGATGACGAACTTCTTCAATCATGGCAAATGCAGCCTTGCCAACCGACTTCATGGTCATCGCCGAAAACAGGAAAGGCAGAGCCGCACCCACGAACAAGCTGGTGAAAACCAGAGGTTCGAGCAGGCTCATGGTGATGGCTTCACCTCGCAAGGTGCCAGCTATGGTGATGAAGGCGGCGAACAGTGCCAGCGATGTCAGGATGGCGGCGCCGATGGCGAAGCCCTTACCAATTGCCGCCGTGGTATTGCCGGCAGAGTCCAGAATATCCGTGCGACGGCGTACTTCCTTCTCCAGTCCCACCATCTCAGCGATGCCACCGGCGTTGTCTGCAACCGGCCCATAGGCATCGATAGTCAGGGTAAGAACCAGGGTTCCCAGCATGCCCAGGGACGCGATCGCGATGCCGTACATGCCCGCCAGTTCCCAGGAAACGAAAATACTGACGGCGATGGCCAAGTAAGGCAACACGGTACTCTTATAGCCCAGTGCCAAACCGTAGATGATGTTGGTAGCAACACCGGTCTCACAGGCTTTGGCCACTTCCTGCACCGGCGCAAATTTCTCAGAAGTGTAGTAGCCGGTGAGCAAGCCTACGGTCAATCCCGCGGTTAGCCCGGCGAGGAAGCAGTAGTAAACCCCTATATTGCTGTACTGCTCGCCGTTCAAATCGAAAACTTCGGGAATCAATGCCGTGGTGAAGAAGTACATCACGAACGCCATCAGCGCGCTGGAGATAATCAGCAGCTTCATCAGTGCCGGGGCGACATCGTCTTCGGTTTTTACCGTGACCATTAATTTTGTAATCAAACTGATTGGAATTCCCACAGCGCTGATGAGGATCGGATATAGCAGGGCGTTCGGATCGGCCGCGAAGGCAATAGCGCTGATGACCATCGCCGCACAGGTACTTTCTGCACAGGAACCAAAAAGGTCGGCGCCCATTCCTGCCACGTCACCGACATTATCACCCACATTATCCGCGATCACCGCCGGGTTGCGAGGATCGTCTTCGGGAATGCCTTGCTCGACTTTACCAACCAGGTCAGCACCAACATCTGCCGCCTTGGTGAATATGCCACCACCAACTCGGGCAAACAAGGCAATGGTAGAACCGCCAAGGCCAAAGCCGGCGATGACTTCCATCAGGATGTGGCTATTATCGGGTCCCAGATCAGACATCAGGGCACTCATCACCACATAGATGATGACCAGGCCCAGGGTAGCGAGTCCGACCAGGGCAAATCCCATGACGGCACCGGAATTGATTGCCACATCGAAGGCACTACCGATGTCATTCTTCGCCGACACCGTGGTGCGGGCATTGCCCTGTACCGCGACCTTCATGCCAATATAGCCAGAGGCGATGGAAATAGCGCCGCCGAAGAGGAAGGCCAGGGCCGTATAGATGCCTTCCCTCAGATCAGGGGTGTGGGGGTCATCGATAAGCAGGGCGATAATAACGGCGAAAGCCAGCATGAAGATGGTTAGGAATTTATACTCCTGTTTCAAAAACGCCATGGCGCCATCTGCGATGGCCCCGTGAATAAACTTTAAACGCTTACTATCTTTTTCTTGAAGCCCCATATCCAGCGGTACAGCCATCACCTGCTTCATAAAAAAGAAAGCAATCCCCAAACCGAACAAACCTAAAATTGTCGACACTGTAATTGTTATGCCCGGCATCTAGCAATCTCTCCCCAGATCAATGGAATATCTATTATTTCGAAGGCGCGCACTTTACCACAACAGGCACTACAAAAAAAGCGCACCTGGGGCCGTAACTGGGCTCGGGATCAGGAGTTTATGGGAGTAGAGGTTGATGCTAGAGGATGGAATTTCAGGCAGGGAAATGGTTTTTATTCGCGCCTGGTTTTGCGACCCGGTTTGCCCCCCGAACGGGGCTGATCGGGATCGGCTTCACCCCGGGCATTACGAAAAGCGCGTTTGATCGCGTCAACCTTTGCTTCCTTGCGTTTGTGCAGGTGGCTGTGCTTTGAAGTTTCGAAATCTACGACATTATCGCTCATGATTCAGGCAGCTGCATGCTCATCTTGAACTGGCTTGCCGCACCAGTTCATCCTTACGCTGTTCCAGTTCGGCTATCAAATCCTTGGCCAGAGGCTCGACTGGAATTCCGTCGGCATCGGTATTTTCATATTTCGCTTGCTCGGTGGTAAGCACATCCAGCAACTCCTCGGCAACTTTAATCGCTTCCTGCAATATCTGCCGCACCGCTTCGTCATTACTGGCGTTGGCCTGAACTGCGGCGATCTGCCGCTCCAGTTCGGTGATCCGGTCTAGATTTCCCTGCCGCTGTGCTTCAGCCTCTGCAATTTCTGCTAACTGTGCCTGCTCTGCGGCCTCGAGCGCTTCTTGCCGACGTTGTTCTGCTTCCTCTTCCGCCCGTGCTATTGCCGCCCGCCGTTCCTGCTCTGCCTGTTCGCGCGCTCTTTCTGCGGCTCGCAGTTCTCGTTGCCGTCCTTGCTCAGCCGCCTGCTGGCGCGCCTGCTCCTGTTCCAGTCGCGCCGATTCCTGTACAGCAGCCGCTCGTACCGCTTCTGCGGCGGCAAGCTCGGCTTCCCGGGCTGCCTGTGAGCTACAGGCAGCCAAAATCAGGAATATGCAGATCCCGATAAGGGCCCGGCGAGCCGTCTTGCCGGCACCAATATTGCCTGACCTTCGCTTTCCCAAGAAACTCATAATCCTCTCCTTAGCTGGAGCATTTCACATTACTAAGACAGCAATCTGCTGAATATTAACGCCAAGCCGTTGATTAATAAATTATTTCCATCACTAATAAACGCAAAATGCGGATTTTGTCATACTTTATAGCGATAAAGGGGCGGTTTGTCAGTAAAATCACCTTGTTAACCCGCTTTTAGCTGTTGTTGGCAGCAATATTTCAATATTAATCGGCTCAGAATTCAAATCTTAGGAAAATTCGACCTGGACCCTGGACTCTCTAATGGCCACCCTGTTATCCAAGAGTTTAGTGCAATTATTGCGACCGCTGCTGGTGCTGCTCGTGAGTGCCCCTCTTGTGCTGATGATACTTTCGGTGGAAACCGAACCCACAGTTTCAAATAGTGCGCCGTTTAACCAGGATGAACTTTCACAAATTGAACAGCTACTGTTGGATGGTGCGCCACAGTCACCACAGAGTATGAGCCTGCAGAGACTGCAACTAAACGCCGATGAACTCAATCTGCTCCTGCGCTATAGCATCGGCGTCATGAACCTGTCACCAAGGTGGGCGGCGCGACTGGCATTGAACGAAAACACACTCACCTCCGCCCTCAGTGTCAACCTAGGCCAACGTCTCATGCCACTATTTCTGAACCTGCAGATGGAGTTTATTGGCAGTGGCAACTTGCTGAAATTTGCGTCCCTGCAGATCGGAAAATTAAAAGTTCCCGAGGTTTTTTTGCAGTACGCGCTAAGCCGAATTCGCGCAAGCCTGGAATCATCGAATACCGTCTACCAGGATTTCAATCTGCTACTTTCCAGAGTCCAGCAGGTGACAGTTTCACCCGACCGCATTGATGTTGAATTGGTATGGGACCCAATCTTAATCAGCAACATTAGTAACCACGCCCAACAATTATTTATTTCTGATCAGGATCAACAAAGAATAATGGACTACTATCGACGGATAGGGGAAATTGCGGCGGCGATACCTTCTGATTTACGCGCCGTGTCACTGAACGCGTTTCTTGTGCCCTTATTTACCGCGGCAGTTGAAAAGTCCCGCAGCGGTAGCGACCCGGTTGCCGAAAATCGAACCCTGTTCCAGGCTTTGGCGATTTATATCAATAATGAAAACATCGAACAATTGATAGGGGTAGAACTAGCAGAATCCCTGCCCAATCCAAAACTCATCGAGGTACGGTTGCGCAGGCGACAAGATTTGGCCCAGCACCTGGTGGCAATGGCCGCGATCACCGCGTCGGCGGGTGCCGACCTGGCACAAATGCTCGCGACCACCAAGGAAGCCTACGATGCCCGTTACCGGTCTGGCTTCAGTTTCTCAGACCTGGCCGCGAATACCGTAGGCGTTACCATGGCAGGTCATTCGACACGAGATGCTCGAAGCGCACGGTTGATGCAGGAAAGGCTGGCTAATCTACAAAATGAGGCCGATTATATGCCGACAGTAGGCAACAACCGCGATGGCTTGTCGGAATCAGATTTCAATGCCATCTACCAGAATCGATCTAGCGAGGAGTATCAACAACGCTTGTCTGAAATTCAGGAATTGATAAACGCCAGGCCTCTTTTTCGGGATCTGCCGGTTCGCTGAGCTTATTTCGATAGGTTACGGCGCAGGACCCATGCGGAGAAAGAATGAAAGCATTGAATGCAAGGAATCTTGAGCAATTAAAGCGGCTGCTGCTGGAGTTACACGCGGAACTGGGCGAACAACTCAGCAACAGCATAGAAGCCAGCAAGATTGTCCCCCTCGATCAGACCAGCGTCGGTCGAATTTCCAGAATGGATGCCATGCAGCAACAGAATATGGCGGTTTCAACCCGCCACAAGACCAAAACAAGATACCAGCGGGTGCAGGCGGCGTTGCAGGCAATGGCAGCGGATGATTACGGATATTGTGGCAGCTGCGATGAAACCATCCCATTGCGGCGACTGCTGGCACAGCCGGAAGCGACCCTCTGCATTCAGTGCCAGGGCAGTGCCGATCGACAACAGTGACAACTGACGCCGGCAGGCCCTGATTGTTTCTGATATCCCATTTTTGGGGTAGAGCAACAGCCGGCCGCGCTGCCCTGGCTTCCAATATCAAAAGCGCTGGTGTATAACTCCGCCAGCATTTGCGCCACAGACGAAAGAGCCCAAACTATGGCCAAGAAAGGCTTTACCACAGTCAACTTGCATTCAGACCGCAAAGACAAGCCGGAACATGGTGTTCTTCATAAAGCCATTCATCCGTCGGTTGCTTATGGCTATGAGGATTCTCGCCATTTAGCCGAGGTGTTTCAGGGCAAGCGCGCCGGCTATAACTACGGTCGCCAGCTGAATCCGACCGTCACCGCGCTGCAACAGCGGGTAAGTGCCATGGAGGAAGGCATTGCCAGTGTGGTCTTCGCCACCGGCATGGCAGCGATAAGTTCGACCATGCTGTCCCTGTTACGTGCGGGGGATCATGTGGTCTCCAGCGCGTTCCTGTTTGGCAATACCAACAGCCTTTTTGGCACCTTGCAAAATCTGGGCATCGAAGTCAGCTTCGTCGATGCCACGGAGGTCGCCAAGGTTGAGGCTGCCATTACCGAGAACACGCGCCTGGTTTTTGTCGAAACCATAGCCAATCCAGCCACCCAGGTTGCAGACTTGCGGAAAATAGGCGAGCTTTGTCAGTCTAAAAAGCTGATCTACTTCGTCGATAATACAATGACATCGCCCCATCTGTTTTTACCAAAAACAGTGGGAGCCAGCCTCATCATCAATTCTCTGACGAAGTATATTGGTGGTCACGGCAACGCCCTGGGGGGATCTATAACTGATACCGGCCTCTTCGACTGGCAAGACTTTGACAATATCCTCGACATTTACAAGAGTGCAGAGCCTGCGTTATGGGGCGTGACTCAAATCAAAAAGAAGGGCTTACGGGATATGGGCGCCTCCCTGGGTCCCGAGGCCGCGCATCATCTGGCCGTAGGTTCAGAAACATTACCCCTGCGAATGGATAGGGCATGTAGTAACGCCAAGCTGCTAACGGAATTCTGTTGCCAGCAGGACAAAATAAAAAATGTGTATTATCCCGGGCTCGAAGACCACCCTCAGCACAGCCGCGCACGGCAATTATTCAAAAATTTTGGCGCCATATTCAGTATTGACCTGGTAGGTGGGGTCGATTGCTTCGATTTCCTGAATAAGATGGAGACCATCATCTCTTCGAGCAATCTCGGGGATACGCGTACCCTGGCTATTCCTGTGGCCCATACCATCTATTATGAAATGGGCGCCGAGCGACGAGCCTCGATGGGGATAGCGGATTCCATGATTCGTTTTTCAACAGGCATCGAAGAGAGCAATGATCTGCTGGCAGATTTCGAGCTGGCATTAGCCTGAATTAGTTTATCTTGATCTATCCAAACCAACCCAGCCCATGATTAGCTTACTCGCCGTTGACGACATCGAAGAAGGAACTTCCAGGGGACTGGAGGTAAACAACCTCTATCTGTTCGTAGTAAAAAAAGATGAGCAGATCACTCTCTACTTTAATCGCTGCCCTCACCTTGGCACACCGCTGGAATGGGAAGAAGACCGTTTTCTGGACGCCGATGGTGCCTTAATTCAGTGCTCCACCCATGGCGCGCTATTTCGGATTGAGGATGGTCAATGTCTGGCCGGGCCTTGCCAGGGCAAATATCTGCAAGCTGTGCCCTTCATCATCGAACAGGGAATAATAATGGTCGAAGACAGACACTTGCGTCCGCCGCGCCCTGAGTAGGGAGTCTGTCGCGGCTCCTCTGTCCCGGATTGCCGCCGAAACGGAAGTGCTATAAGACCACCGATAATTCCCTGCTCAGCTGAATCGTTGAAGCGTTTATATCGAACACCGCTTCGTAGGCCATGAGCTCTACACCCTGGCTCGCAGCCTGCCTTATTAAACGACCATATTCAGGATCGATGTCATCGGCGGGACTGACCCATTGGATGCCACTGTGTTGCACACAAAAAAATAATACCGCCCGATAGCCATGAGCCGACATCGACATGAGCTCTTGCAGATGTTTCTGGCCCCGAGTAGTGACCGCATCAGGAAACAGGCCCAGCCCCTTACCCATTCCTAGGCTGACGTTTTTTACCTCCACATAACAATCGGCCAGTTTCCCTGTAATAGCGTCCCCGCGCAGCAGAATATCGATCCTGCTGTTTTGTTCGCCATAGGGCACTTCTGTTTCTAGTTGCCGATAGCCTTGCAGCTGTTGCACCGTTCCTGCGTTAATGGCCTCCACCACCAGCCGATTTGCCCGGCCAGTATTAATGCCCACAAGATTCAGTCCATCGACTTCGACAATCTCCCAGGTATAGGGGTATTTTCGTTTGGGATTATTGGCCTTCGAATACCAAATTCGACTACCGGGAGCCTGACAATTTTTCATCGACCCGGTATTGGGACAATGAATTGTTATCACCTCGCCGTTGTCCAGTTCAATGTCGGCAAGAAAGCGCTTATATCGCTTTATAAGATTGCCATGTTGTAGTGGGGGATCGAATTGCATAAGTTTTGCACACGTGTTGTGGTTGGCTCCAAGCACCTGCTCTCTACTGTAAAGCCCGCTGCAGGCGAGCTACTGCCAGCTCCAGATTATCCATATTGGTAGTGAAGGCGAACCTGACAAACTGATTACCATTACACTCACTGAAATCAGTGCCCGGGGTAATTGCGACTCCATGTTGCTGTAGCATATCGGCACAAAATTCTTCGCTATTATGGGAAAACCGGGAAATGTCCGCATATAGATAAAACGCACCCTGAGTCTGCTCGGGCAGAATAAAACCCAGGCCTTTAAGGGCCTCTGACAGATAATCCCTGCGCCCACGAAACGCCTCCCGGCGTTGTTCAAAAATTAACCTGGTTTCATCTTCGAAGGCGGCGAGGGCGGCGTGCTGGGCAATCGATGAAGCGGATATATAGAGATTCTGCGCCAGTATGTTCGCCATCTCAATATGGGCTTCGGGGACGACGATCCACCCCAGCCGCCAACCTGTCATGCCGAAATATTTGGAAAAACTGCTAACAACGAAACAAGACTGATCCAGTTCCAATACACTGGGCAAATCATCGACGTAATGCAGACCATGATAAATTTCGTCGACCAGCAGGTGCAGATTTTTCTTACGCGCCCAATCACAGGCTGCCTGCAGACGAGATCGCTCCATTATCGTGCCGGTGGGATTACTGGGAGAGGCAAGCCACAGACCCGTGGTATTTGCCTGGCAATATTGATCCAGTTGTTCGATCGTTGGCTGAAAGTTCTGCTGGCTACCAACCGGTATCAACTGGGGCTGCGCAGACAGCAGGTGGATAAAATTCCTGACGCAGGGATAGGCAGGGTCGGTTAACAACACACCCTCGCCCGCCGCCACCAGCAGATTCGCCAACAGCGTCAGACCGCCGCTGGCACCGGGTGTAATCAGGATGCGCTCTCTCGAGAGGCTAACACCGTAGCGACTTGCATAGTGATCCACCAGGCAATCCCTGAGCGCAGTGATGCCAGGAGCCGGCGTATACTTGGTAAGCCCATTGTCGAGGGCCGCCTTACCGGCCTTGATTATCGGCGCGGCGGTTGAAAAATCTGGCTCCCCAACTTCCATGTGCACAATCTTGCGCCCCTGCTGCTCCAGCTCGGCGGCCTGATGCATGACTGTCATCACCTGAAATGGCTTTACTCTGGAAACAGCGCGCTGCCGCTTGTAGCCTTTGTACTGCATTCACTGCACCTGTATCAAAATCGCCAAACTGTGTACCCGAATAAAACGCCAGGTTTGTGCTGATAGTGTTATCTGTAAGCGGGAGATCGCCTTGGCTTTGCCGGCAGACCTTCTGATGCGTTTTTTGTGGCATCCGCGCAAAGAATCTGGTAGTTTACCCAGCTTTCTGAAAATAGAGCAACCTGGTTGCCTGCATTCAGAGCTTAAGATCACAGGCAAAGCAGGCTTTTATTAAGCTGGTATAGAATTTTTTACCACTCGAAAATCGTGAATTGCGTGGTCAGCTTGAGTAAAAGCTGCCACCCCAATAACGTGTCTCACGGTTTTACTTTTTGATGCATTAAGAGGCATCGATGATTATGTCCAACACTCAGCGCGCAGAATCCCAACCAGTTCTTAAGAATTTTATTCCTTATAAGCCCGTGAAGGGCGAAAAGTATATGAACGAAAAACAGCGGGATCACTTCAAACAGATCTTGCTGGATTGGCGTGAGGAATTAATGCAGGAAGTCGATAGAACCGTACATCATATGCAAGACGATGCGGCGAACTATCCAGATCCTGCCGACCGGGCGACTCAGGAGGAAGAATTCAGTCTTGAGCTAAGGACCCGGGACCGGGAAAGAAAACTGATCAAAAAAATTAATAGCACGGTCGAATTGATCGCTACGGATGATTACGGTTATTGTGACTCTTGCGGAATCGAGATTGGCATTCGCCGTTTAGAAGCCCGACCCACCGCTAACAAGTGCATCGATTGCAAAACCCTGGATGAAATCAAGGAAAAACAGCTGGGCAGCTAGAGAGCATCTGATCTTATCCGGCCCGGTATATACCTAAACTGGGCCAGGGCTGCCGCCGCCGCTATCGCCGCGACCGAAGATGTCCAATTCAACCAGTTCAGTCTCAGTCAACCCGGTTTCGCAAATCGGCAAACCAGACTCTCCCTATGTTGGCAGATTCGCACCGTCCCCGACCGGACCCCTGCATTTCGGATCCGTAATCGCCGCCGTAGCCAGCTATATCGATGCCAGGGCAAACCACGGTCGCTGGCTGGTTCGCATGGAAGACCTTGATCCCCCCCGGGAACCCCCGGGTGCCGCCGCACAGATCCTCAAGCAACTGACCCAATTGTGTTTGGTATGGGACGGCGAGGTCCTCTATCAGAGTCAGCGTCTGGAAAATTACGCCCAGGCACTTCAAGAACTGCAGAATAGTGATCTGTGTTTTCACTGCGACTGCACGCGATCAAAAATTAAAGCCAGTGGCCCCATATACGATGGCACCTGTCGCCACCGCACCCCACCCCCAGCGCATGGATATGCGGTGAGGATAAAGACCAGAAATACGCTTATTGAATTTGAAGATCTGGTCCAGGGCGTCTACGGTCAAAACCTGGGCACTGAGATCGGCGACTTCGTTATTCTGCGCAAGGACAAGCTGTTCGCCTATCAATTGGCCGTGGTGGTAGATGACGAGTATCAGGGCATCACTCACGTGGTGCGGGGATTCGATTTGCTGGATTCGACACCGCGACAAGTCTATCTGCAAGGCCTATTGAACTACTCCACCCCGCGTTATGGGCATATTCCAGTTATAGTGAACGAGAAAGGAGACAAGCTCAGCAAGCAAAGCTTCGCCCCGACCGCCGATGTGCAAAATTCGTCTGTTCTGATATATCAATGCCTGGCCTTACTGGGGCAGGCGCCACCGGCCAATCTCCTCAATACCGTCCCGGATGCCCAGTTACGCTGGGGAATTGAGCACTGGGATATACAGGCTGTACCCAAGTTAGCTAAACTCCCTCAGGAACTACCGAAATAGGCCCATACGCGTGTACATTCCCCGTCCCCTGTTGATCCTGCTTGTTATTATCTATCTACTGTTTCTACTGAGTGTGGACTGGATCAATCAACCAGGGGGCGCCTGGTACCGACCCTTTTGGGTCGGCCTTCTCATCATAGCAGTAGGCAGCTGGGCCCATCGTGAGCAAGATTCCGACGAGCTTTGACCTTAACTGGGCCATCACCCGATGAACTATGAACTAACCACAATCATTGGCCTGGGCAGTATCTATCTGATTCTGTTATTCGGCATTGCCTTCATAACCGATCGGGGCTGGATTCCCGATAAAATAGTTCACCACCCGGTGACATACGTTCTGTCTCTGGGGGTGTTTGCCAGCGTGTGGGCATACTATACTTCCGTGGGCAATGCCCAGCGCGATGGCTATGGTTATCTCGCTAATTCCATCGGCATCTCCCTCGCCTTCCTGTTCTCTCCCCTGCTGTTGAAACCCATCCTGGCCCTGACCAGAACTTACCAATTGAGTTCCCTCGCCGATCTGATTGCGTTTAGATACCGATCACCCTGGGCCGGCACGGCAACCACACTGGTTATTCTTGTGGGCGTCACGCCCCTCATCGCCTTGCAAATTCGCGCCATCTCCGATACCGCGGAGATTCTTTCTCCGAATGCATCCCAGGGGACTCTGGCATTTGGTTTTTGTATTCTGATCACGCTGTTCTCCATTCTCTTCGGCACCTCACAAGGCGCCGTCAGAGGCCGCCATGATGGCCTCATGATGGCCATTGCCTTCGAGTCCCTGGTAAAGCTGCTGGCATTTCTGGCAGTCGGTGTCTTCGCCATTTACAGTGGCTTTGGAGGACTGGGTGAGTTGAATCAATGGCTACAGGAACAACCTGAATTATTATTCGAGCTGAAGGAAGCTGCCCTGTTCAGCTCGTTTCATGTGTTTAGCCTGTTATTCTTCAGTGCCGCCGTGGCCATGCCGCACATGTTTTATGTGACCTTTAATGGCAACCATGGTCAGCGCGCACTGGCATTCGCAAGTTGGGGTCTGCCGCTGTATTTTCTGCTGATCAGCCTCCCCGTATTGCCGATATTGTGGGCCGGACTGCAATCGGGCAGCGCAGTCCAGGTGGAATACTTTCCCGTGGTCATTGGCGTCGCCTATGGGGCACCTCTGATTACCGTGCTCGCCTATGTAGGCGGCTTGTCGGCTGCCAGCGGACTGATTATTGTCATTACTCTGGCGCTGTCGAATATGTGCCTCAATCACCTGATTTTGCCGATCTATCAACCCACGGCTAGGGACGACATCTATCGGTGGTTGCTATGGAAACGCCGGGCACTCATCACTGCCGTTATCTGGTCAGGTTTTCTCTTTCACTATCTACTCGATCAGCGTACCAGTATCGAAATTATCGGCACTATTGCCTTTACTGCCTGTCTTCAGTTCTTCCCCGGTATCATTGCTATATTGTATTGGCCGCAAGCTAATAAAAAGGGATTCATCGGTGGGCTCATCGCCGGAGTTTTAATCTGGTTTATATTCCTGATGTTGCCAATATTTGTTGAATCCAGCCCCCTGTCACTGGTATCAATAAACTGGCGCGAAGTAGCGGCACTGTCACTAATTGTAAACACCATCCTATTTGTAGCGATTTCCTTGTGGAGTACGACGACAGATGAAGAACGCAGCTCTGCGGACATTTGTGCTTTGGATACCATCAAGCGACGCAAGCGTAGCGGCCTGCTTGCGAAATCACCCGACGAATTTATCACCAGCTTGAGCAAGCCGCTGGGCAAGAAGACAGCGACCCGCGAAGTGACCCAGGCTATGAAAGATCTGGGTATCACCACGGACAACCGCCGCCCCTATGACCTCAGGCTGTTACGGGGCAAACTGGAGGCCAACCTTTCCGGCTTACTAGGCCCATCTATAGCCGGAAAGATTATTGATGGCTACCTGCCCTATAGCATAGTTTCTCGTCACGGTAGTTCAGATCTCAATGTCATCGAAAATCGTATCGAAGCCTATCGCAGCAACCTGTCCGGGATGGCGGCAGATCTGGACAACCTGCGGCGTTACCACCGGCAGATTCTGCTGGATCTTCCTCTCGGTGTTTGTTCACTGAGTTCAGACAATGAAATTGTGATGTGGAATCACGCTCTCACTGAATTCACCGGCATCAAAGACGCCGATATTGTGGGTTCGCAGGTCGAAGACCTGAAGCAGCCATGGCTGTCTCTACTAAGGAACTTTATGGATGAAGATGCCAACCACTCGCACAAGTATAATTTTGAGTTAAACGGTCAAAATAAATCCGTGAACCTGCACAAAGCTGTAATAGAAAGGTCAGCCGAACAAGACTCGAGCCATGAAGGTGTAATAATTCTCATCGAGGATATTACCGAAACCGAAATTCTGGAAGCAGGATTAACTCACAGCGAGAGACTGGCCTCAATCGGAAGACTGGCTGCTGGCGTGGCACATGAAATTGGTAATCCAATTACGGGCATTGCCTGTTTAGCGCAAACGATCCGCGACGAATTTGAGAGCGACGAATTGAATAATCTGGCGCAGCAAATAATTGAACAGACCAATCGCACTTCAAAAATACTTCAGTCCCTGGTTAATTTTGCCCATGCTGGCACCAATAAATCACACTATAAAAATGAGATTGTGTCTATCGTCGATTGTATTAATGAAGCACAGGTTCTCATCTCCCTGGATAAGAAGAGCAAGGACTTGTCTTTTCAACTGGATGCCGATCCGGCTGCCAGAATACTTGGAGATTCTCAGCGCCTGATTCAGGTGCTGGTAAATCTGATTAGTAATGCCAGAGATGCGAGTCGCTCGGGAGGCAAGATCAATCTACAGGCCAGCATCGAAGGCAATCAGGTGCGAATTACCATTACCGATGAAGGGTTGGGTATTCCTGCCGCCATTAAAGACAGGATTTTCGATCCTTTCTTTACCACCAAAGAGGCTGGAGAAGGAACTGGACTGGGATTATCCCTGGTATTCAGCATTGTTGAAGATTTACACGGAGATATTGATATAATTAGCCCCCATGGAAATGCGAAGTCAGCCGGAACACAGGTTATACTACTCTTTCCACTCTTCCAAAGTGAACTTGAAATCGATGATCAGGATCAAGAAACCAGCTCGCAGCACACGGCCTAATTGAAATTATGACGCAGATGAATCAGATTTTAGTAGTTGAGGACGAAGTCGTCATCCGCACAGCATTGAAACGCCTGCTCGAACGCCATGAGTACGAAGTGAGCGAAGCAGGTACAGTAAAGGAGTCTCTGGAAAAATATGACATGGAAGATTTCGACGTCATTATCAGTGATCTGCGTTTACCCGGTGCACCGGGTACTGATCTGATCAAGGCAAGCAGCACTCCGGTTCTGATCATGACCAGTTACTCGAGTATTCGCTCGGCTATCGATTCCATGAAAATGGGCGCAGTGGATTACATCGCGAAACCATTTGAGCACAACGAAATTATTGAATCAGTAGCGAAGGCAATTCGAGAACACACCAAATCCACACCGAATAACAAACCTGCTGCCGATGAAATAGAGCCCCCTGTTCATGGCATGATCGGCAGTTGTCCACAGATGATGGAACTGTTCCGCAGAATCAGAAAAGTGGCTCTTACCAGCTCTACCGTGCTCATTAACGGTGAATCTGGCACCGGCAAGGAACTGGTGGTGCGAGCAATACATAATTTAAGTAACCGATTGGACAAGGAAATGATTTCGGTCAATTGTGCGGCAATTCCGGAAAATTTGATTGAATCTGAATTGTTTGGTCATGAAAAGGGTGCCTTCACCGGAGCCACGGCGACGCGAACGGGTTTGGTCGAGGCCGCCAACGGCAGCACTTTATTTCTGGATGAAATCGGTGAGTTGCCGCTGCACGCCCAAGCCCGGCTGCTGCGAGTATTGCAGGAAAGTGAAATCCGTAAAGTCGGTTCCGTACAATCGACAAAGGTGGATGTACGACTGGTAGCAGCCACCCACCGCAACCTCAAACGGCTGGTTGCAGATGGAGAATTTAGGGAAGACCTGTACTACCGCATCAATGTCATGACCCTGTTAATCCCGCCACTTAGGGATAGAGGCAACGATATTCTCGAGTTAGCAGATGTCATCCTGCAACGAACGTGTAAGCGTCTGAAGACAGCTCAACTGAAATACAGCAACGCCGCTATTCGAGCCATCGCTGAATACCGCTGGCCAGGAAATGTTCGCGAGTTGGAAAACACGATCGAACGAGCAGTGGTGTTGGCAGAAACCACGGAGATCGGTGAGGAGCTACTGGCCATAGACGGCGAAGTCGCAAAAACCGACTCGGCGCATGATGCCACAGAGTTACCAGCATCGAAACCGGTCGAAGAGCTGTCACTGGAAGACTACTTCCAGCGCTTCGTGCTGGAACATCAAGATATAATGAATGAAACTCAACTCGCCAAAAAACTGGGCATAAGCCGCAAGTGTTTGTGGGAACGCCGGCAACGGTTCGGAATCCCCCGCAGGAAGAAACACTAACGATCTAGAGGCCTGGCTCAGTATTACTCGACGGAAATCTCGGCGAATGTCGCGAGTTTCAAGGCTTCCAGCGAAGCCCGGTTACAATGCTTCCGTTTGTTAGCGCTACCCAACTACCCACAAATTGGTGAAAAATTGTAACAATAATCAAAAAGCCGGGTTGTATTGAGACATGCCACGAGATATTGCGTTGATAATGCTGGTTTTTATTGTTCCAGCACAGCAAATGCACTTATACTGCCCCTAATAACAATAAATAATAATAATAATCCGAATAAAAATAAGAATAGCATTACTAAGTTATACAACTAAGGTTAGTGCATTAAATAATAATAAGGTCGAGTTTGTAGCCAGGACAGGCTTATTGTCACCCGGTTACAGGCATATCACCTTTTGCTTGTGCGGCACCGATTTGGTACCGACGATAATAAAAATAACAACCACATAAAATAGTAATAATAACAAAAACTATTTTCTTCCTGCGGGGGGGTGATCTTCACCCCCCCAAAATATTGCTCCCCTGTCTCCATTCCCGCGCCCTTTCACGTCCAAATTTCAGAATTTGCCTCTAAGCTTCTGTGGAATATGCCGTTGCATCCAGCGCCGTCCATGTTACGCTCCCGATGTCAGTAATTAGCATGAGAAGTTGGCGCGTGATTAATATCCCTGCCAATAGCCCCATCAGGATACATTTCTTCGGCTTGGCTTCCCGACAGTCTTCTGCAGAGCGAATCCACAAGTAATGATTCACCTCGAGGTGTTACCGGGAATTGAAAACGCGACTCTGATCGACCGAGATCGACACCAGGTTTCACGCAGCAATATATCTCCCAATGCCCTTAAAGTATTATACAAATTAACTGCTGCAGGATTTCATGCCTACCTCGTAGGCGGCGGCGTACGCGACTTGCTGTTGGGCCTGCAGCCAAAAGACTTCGATATAGCAAGCAATGCAACACCTGAAGAGCTTAGAAAACTGTTTAGAAACGCGCGGATCATCGGTCGGCGTTTTAAAATTGTTCATATTCGCTATGGCCGCGAAATTATTGAAGTCACAACCTTCCGTGCCCCCCATGATGCTCAGAATCAGATTGCCGACGATATCTCCCGAAGAAAAATAAGGGGGCTGGATTCGGCCCATTCCTCCGCAGGCATGATTCTTCGAGACAATGTCTACGGCGATATTGATGAAGATGCCCTGCGTCGTGATTTTACCGTCAATGCTCTCTATTACACCCTGGATAAGTTCCGGCTCCTGGATTTCACCGGTGGCATGGATGATTTGAAGCGCAAAAAGATTCGCATCATCGGCGATCCAGTAGAGCGCTATCGGGAAGATCCCGTACGCATGCTCAGAGCGATTCGGTTTGCGGCGAAGCTGGGCTTCACTCTTGAGCGAGACACTAAAGCTCCCATCGACGAACTGGCGCACTTACTCGAGTCGATCTCTCCAGCAAGGTTATTCGATGAGACTCTCAAAATTATAACCAGCGGTCACGTAGTCAAAATATTTGCCCTGCTTCGGAAATTTAATGTCGGAAAATACTTGTTTGGACCTACACTAACGGCCTTGAAAACTGCTGGCGATACCGAACGTAAGCTGGTGGATCTGGCATTACATAATACCGACAACCGCCTGGCTGAAGGCAAATCAATCACTCCCTACTTCCTGTTCGCGGCATTACTATGGCCCGGTCTAAGACAGCAACTGGCCGCCGACCGTGCGTCCCAGAACAGCTGCCCAAATTTCCAACAGGCAGCAAACGCCAGCTTGCGCGAACAATTGGATTACACCGCAATTCCGAAGAGATTCACCATCGCTGCGAAGGAAATTTGGGAGTTGCAACTACGCATCGAGAAGCATAATCGTCGCAGCATAGAGAGCACATTTGGACATCCACGTTTTCGTGCTGCCTACGATTTTCTGCTGTTGAGGGAAGAAGCCGGAGAGCAATTAAATTCTCTGGGTCAATGGTGGACGGATTTTCAAATCGGTGATACAAAGCGGAGAACGGAAATGATTGCGGCGGTGTCCAAGTCTGGAGCCAAGCGTCGGCGTCGGCGTAAACGAAAACCATCGAGTAACACTGAGTGATGCAGCACGCTGGCTTCGCCAAAAAACTACCTCGCTTCATCGCCGTCGAAGGTCCCATCGGTGTGGGTAAAACCAGCCTCAGCAAAAGACTCGCGGCAAGTTTTAATTATGAACTGCTGCTTGAAAACAGCGATGAAAACCCCTTCCTCGAGCGTTTCTACCAGAACCCCAAGGCCCATGCCCTGTCTACTCAGTTATATTTCCTGTTTCAGCGTGCCCAACAGATTCAAGAACTGCGTCAGGACGACATGTTCCAACCGGTAAGAGTCGCCGATTTTCTCATCGATAAAGACATGTTATTCGCCCAACAGAATCTGGATTCTGAAGAGTATGAGCTCTACCTCAAGGTATTCCGACACCTGACCATAGATGCGCCAGTTCCGGATCTGGTGATTTATCTACAGGCCCCTACTTCCGTACTTCTTGATAGAATTCGCAAGCGCGGTGTCGAGGCTGAACAACTCATTGAACTGAGTTACCTGCAAAACCTCAATAGTGCCTATGCGGAGTTCTTCCACTACTTCAAGGGCCCTTCCCTGCTGATAATAAATTGCGCAGAGATAGATTTAGTGGAAAATGATGATGACTATCAGCAATTAGTCGACTATATTCTCACCCTGCCCAATGGTGCCCACTATTTTAATCCGCGACCGTCACTGCTATAGCACGGTACTGATCCCGACCATGAAATTCGACATAGACGATTCTCTCAACTCAGCAAATTAACCATGAGCGCACAGACACAGAGCCGGAATGTAAGCCTAACGACCCTGAGCAAGATCAAGCAAAGGGGAGAGAAGTTCGCCTGCCTCACTGCTTATGATGCCTGTTTTGCCTCTATTTGCAGCGCCGCGGGGGTCGAGGTTCTGCTGGTAGGGGATTCACTGGGCATGGTGCTACAAGGCCACGATAGCACCTTGCCCGTCACCATGGACGACATGGTTTATCACATGCAGTGCGTCAAGCGAGGCAACAAGGGCGCCCTGTTGATGGCGGACCTGCCGTTCATGAGCTATGCCTCGGAACCCCAAACCCTGGAGAATGCCGCTCGCCTGATGCGTGCCGGCGCCCACATGGTGAAGCTGGAGGGCGGAGCCTGGATCGAAAATACCACGCGATTGTTGGCCGAGCGCGGTATTCCCGTCTGCGCGCATATGGGTCTTACGCCACAATCGGTAAATCGAATCGGCGGATTCCATGTGCAGGGTCGGGACACGGAACAGGCGCAATCTATTATCGATGAAGCGCAACTATTGCAGAACGCAGGAGCCAGCGTCCTTTTACTGGAATGCGTCCCACGCAGCCTCGGCAAGGCCGTCACCGAAGCGTTGGACATACCGGTTATCGGCATCGGCGCAGGGCCCGATACGACGGCACAGATCATGGTGCTGCATGATGTATTGGGAGTATCTCCAATCACTCCAAAATTCGTCAAGAACTTTTTGACGCAGTCGAGTGACGGCATACCCGGGGCGATCAGGTCCTACGTAGACGCAGTTAAAGCCCAGACTTTCCCAGCCGAAGAACACTGCTTCACCTAGAGGGCCGACCCTCGAATTCCCATGCACACCATCACCCATCAGCATGAACTGCGGGAAGTCCTGCACGATGCTTGCACTAGCGGGACATCTATCGGACTAGTCCCCACCATGGGTAATCTTCACGCCGGTCACATGGAACTGGTTAAGACCGCGAAGGCGAGTACCGACTGTGTTGTCAGCACTATCTTTGTCAATCCACTACAATTTGGTGCGAATGAAGATCTAAATGCCTATCCACGTGCACTCGAAGCCGATAAAAACAAGTTAATCGCCCTGGACTGTGATTTCCTCTTCGCCCCTTCTGTCGAGGACTTGCTTGGTGCCTATCCGCAACAGCAAAGCCGTATCCACGTGCCCGGATTGTCAGAGGGATTTTGCGGATCGAGTCGACCCGGGCACTTCGATGGAGTCGCCACCGTCGTCAACAAATTGATCAATATCGTCCAACCGGACAAGGCCTTCTTTGGGCTGAAAGATTATCAACAATTCCTCGTCATCAGGAAAATGGTGAGCGACCTGGCGCTGGATGTGAAAATTATCGGGGTTGAAACCCTACGAGCGGAATCTGGCCTGGCCTTGAGTTCGAGAAATAATTACCTGGGCGCGGAGCAACAACAAACTGCTGCCCTCATCTATCGATGTCTGATCGACACCGCCGCCAGCATCAAAGCGGGTGATCGTGACTACAATAATCTGGAAACCAGTGCCAGGGACAGGCTCGCAGGTGCTGGCATCAAGCCAGACTATTTCTCCATTTGCAACGCCATCAACCTGCAAGCCGCCGCCGAGAGTGAGTCCCAATTTGTCATCCTCGCCGCCGCTTATATCGGTCCCAGCCGTCTTATCGACAACATTCGATTCGAATTAGGTGACTAGTCTAGGCAGTGCTTGGGTATAAGCTGGACGCACTGGTTTTCCCGGCGCGTTTGCCGGTCCCGTGTGTTGAGTAGCCCTGTGCTTTGAGGCATACTACTGAGCCTCTTTTTGGTCTTGTGCGAGACATTTAGTGGCCATCAATCTTTTGGCCATTACTCCAGAGCCCCGCGTCTCATCAAGATTATATGCAGGAAAGATAAATGTCCGAAGACAAAATCTATGAAGTTAACGAAGCGGAAAAGAATCGCAGCCATCTGGATGCGGCCCAATTCCAGAAACTCTACCAACAATCCATAGAGTCTCCCGAGGAATTTTGGGCTGAGCAGGCTGGTAAATTAATCCACTGGCATAAACCCTGGAAATCAGTTTGTCGTAGCGACTTTCGCAAGGCAGAAACGAGCTGGTTTGCTGGCGCCAAGTTAAACGTAGCCTTTAACTGTATCGATCGGCACCTGGACCGCCGGGGCGAACAGACCGCCATTATCTGGGAGGGCGATGAACCAACAGATGATAAACATATTACTTACCGGGAGTTACACTCCCATGTCTGTAAACTCGCCAATGCCCTGAAACGCAGGGGTGTGGTTAAGGGGGATCGAGTCTGTATCTATATGCCGATGATTCCCGAAGCCACCTATGCAATGCTGGCTTGCGCCCGCATCGGGGCGGTTCATTCTGTCGTCTTCGGTGGCTTCTCTCCAGAGTCGCTCAAGGACCGCATCCTGGATTCAGATTGTCAAACTGTTATCACTGCCGACGAGGGCGTCAGGGGCGGCAAGACAATTCCGTTGAAGGCCAATGTCGATGCAGCATTGGAGAACTGCCCAGGGGTTCACTCCGTATTCGTGGTAAGGCGCACCAACGCCGAGGTGGGCTGGGTTGACGAACGGGACATTTGCTATCACAAGATCACCGCCGCCGAGAGCGATCAGTGCGAAGTCGAACTCATGGACGCAGAAGACCCCCTGTTTATTTTGTACACATCAGGCTCAACGGGAAAACCAAAGGGAGTGCTTCACACCACCGCTGGATATTTGTTGGGGGCATGTATCACACATAAATATGTGTTCGACTATCATGATGGCGATGTCTACTGGTGTACTGCCGATGTGGGTTGGGTAACTGGTCACTCCTACATCGTGTACGGGCCGCTGGCCAACGGGGCCATCACACTTATGTTTGAAGGCATCCCCACCTATCCTGATGCCTCCCGATTTTGGCAGGTTATAGACAAACACCAGGTGAATATTTTCTACACGGCACCGACCGCAATTCGCGCCTTGATGGCCCTAGGAGATGAGCCAGTTGCATGCAGCTCACGTAGCTCCTTAACCCTATTGGGTTCCGTCGGTGAACCCATAAATCCAGAGGCCTGGGAGTGGTACTACCATGTCGTTGGCGACGCCCGTTGTGCCATCGTTGATACCTGGTGGCAGACCGAAACCGGGGCGATCATGATCACTCCCATGCCGGGCGTAACTGACTTGAAGCCGGGCTCGGCCAGCACTCCGTTCTTCGGCGTCAAGGCGGCGCTGCTGGATGCAGACGGCAAGGAACTTGCCGGCGCGGCCACGGGCAACCTGGTGCTATGCCAGAGCTGGCCCAGCCAGATAAGAAGCATATATGGTGACCATCAACGCTGCATCGACACCTATTTTAAAACCTATCCAGGCTACTATTTCACCGGCGACAGCGCCCGTCGCGATAGCGATGGTTATTACTGGATTACCGGCCGGGTGGATGATGTCATTAACGTTTCTGGCCATCGACTCGGCACTGCCGAGATAGAAAGTGCGCTGGTTTTACATGCCCAGGTGGCAGAGGCTGCGGTGGTTGATTACCCCCATGATATCAAAGGGCAGGGAATCTATGCCTATGTCACGCTGATGACAGGCATCGAAGAATCCGAGGAACTTCGGGCCGAACTGGCTAAATTTGTTGGCAAGGAGATAGGCGCATTTGCCAGACCGGAGATCATTCAGTTCGCACCGAGTCTGCCAAAGACCCGCTCCGGGAAGATAATGCGTCGAATTCTGCGCAAGATTGCGGCTAATGAATTGGAGAATTTAGGTGATATCACCACCCTGGCCGAACCGGCCGTAGTCGATCACCTGATCGAGAATCGCGCCAATCGATAGAGTGCCTTTTCATAACCCTCAATTTCCAGTGCGCATAGATATTTTATCCACTGCCAATTCCGTCAACACTCAAATAGATATCATTCCGGGGGCCCGTGATCAAATTCGGGATTAAAGATTCCCTAGTAGTACGAGGCGCGAATACTCTTATCGGACTGTTCCCCCTCACCTTGCAGGGCACGATAACACTGGGTCTCAGCGCCATTGTCTTGAAAGTCTATGGCTATGGCAGCATGGATTTGGTGGTATTTTCCCTGACCATCTGCGCCCTGACTATTCTGATCTTCAGCCTGTTTTGCGCCGTGGTCAGCGGTATCGTCATGCAGCGACGTATTCATAATGACCTGCGCCACCAGGTCGAAGCTCATGAACCCATTCGTGCGGAAGCGGGGTTTCCTAATGAAACCGGATTTTCTCTATCGACTCCAAACTTCCTGCCACTAGTAAAACTATCCTGGCGCATTGTCTATCCTGACTATTTACCTACTCGAATTCGAGTGTCTACCGACAAACGATTGCTTGAGGAAATCATTCCCCGCAAGCGCTGTAAATCCAATACCGTCATTAGAGCGTTTACAGTCTCGGATGTGCTGGGTTTTTGCCGATATTCGTGGCGACAAACCCAGGAAGTCCCCTGCATGGTGTTACCCAGGACCAACAGCATTAAGCCCCTGCCCTTGCTCCGCTCCCTCACAGCAGAAGATGGCATACCCAACCCTAGCGGTGATCCGGACGGCGACCGCATGGAAATCCGCCGCTATGTGCCTGGTGATTCGGTACGAAATATCATGTGGAAAGTCTATGCCCGCAATCGGCAACTAAACGTGCGCCTGGCTGAAAAGAGTGTGTTTCACAGTCGGCGTACCGTCGCCTATCTATTAGGCAGTCGCAATGATGAAGCTGCCGCGGCGGTGGCCAGGATCGCACTCGAATCCGGTGTGCTGGGGGAGGACTGGGCATTCGCCGCAGACGGCGCGGAACAAGCCTGTGAATCACTGCCGGTGGCGCTGGAAGCCGTCGCCAGATCAAGAGCCATTGGATCTGTACACGCTTATGGACTAGACCACTTCCTGGATAGCGCCATTGCCAACGCCGGTGCCCATTGTATCGTCTTTGCCGCCGCCGAACTGGCGCCCTGGCTTGGCCCGTTAAAGAACACTATTGCCCGTTATTCCGGTCAGTTTTCACTGGTACTGGCTACCGATGGCCTCAACGACATCCCCCGGCCAGGCCTTTGGCAGCGTCTATTGTTGACCGATGGGCGAAACCGCCGTAAAGACGAAAAAAATGGGGGTTCCAGGGCTGAATTGCTCAATTTGTTGACCGATCTGAGCCAGCTAGTAGAATCCACCCTGATAGTAGACAGAAAAACCGGCCTTAGCTTCGATCACAAGCTGAGAAAAGTGTAATCAATGGCCCAAGATATGACAATGACAGCCGATTCTTCAGCCCATCACTTTCTACCCACCAGTTTGCGCGCGGTCATTATCGCCAGCGCTCTGTGGGTACTCAGCCTCTCCCTTACGGTTTTTAGCGGGTCTGTCGCTGCATTACTGGGATGCCTGATCGCCTGTTACCTGGTGGACTGGGGTATAAACCGATCACCTCTGGACCGACTGCGCCTGCTGTCGATCGTACTTGTCTGTGCTGCCCTGTTCGGTCTGGGCTTGATTCTGGCCGCCGTGATGACGGGAACCGGCTTGCTTGCGAACCTGGCATCGCCGATCTACACCTTCAACGCCAGCGAATTTATTAAATGGTTCGCGGTCAGTTTCTCGCTAACCGTGTTGTTAAGAGCCCTGGCCCACCGCACCAGTTTCGGGGCGGTACTGGAGATATTCTTTGTCGCCAGCGCCTTTGTCATTACCCTGTCGGCCCATCGCAATGGCATGATTCATCGCCCCTTCTTCATCGGGGATTTTGCCCTGACCCGTGGCATAGACCCTGCATCTATATTGATGGTATTGGGATGTGGCACCGTATTGTCCCTGGCGGCCCTGTTAATGCTGGAAAATCACCAAAAGCGCCTACCCTATCACTTCACGGTGTTGGGACTACTCTGCTTCTCCCTGGTTATTTACGTGCGGACATTTGGATTGCCTACACCCCAACTCACCGACGACCTCGGCCTCACCGGGAACGAGGGCATTGGCAGTAATTCGCAACGGGAAAACCCATTTCGAGATGGACAGAACGACAGCGGCGACAAGGAGGCGCCCGTGGCAATCGTGGTGTTTCGCGATGACTATACGCCGGTTAATGGTTCCTATTACTTCCGTGAATCCGCCTACTCCCAGTTCAACGGCAACATGCTCGATTTCACCACTCGCGACGACATGGACCAGGATTTGATCGAAATATTTACCAATGCCGCGGTGGAAACTTCCCAGTTGCCGGCATCCATAAATGAACGTACTGCGGTCAGAACCAGCATCGGATTGTTGGTGTCCCATCGGTCCCCGTTTGGTCTGGACAGTCCGGTCGCCTACCAGAGTACGCCGAATCCAAACAACCTGAGATTCAAGCGCACCTACGACGCATACTCCCTGGCGCCGGAATTCGACTTCAAATATTTAATTGGCAGGGAAGTGGGTAGAGAAGACTGGTCCGCGGAAGTCTGGCAGGAATATGTGGCCATACCCAACGATCCCCGCTACCAGGCGCTTGCCGAAACCCTGATCGCCGACCTCAAACCGCAATATATGAACGACCCTTTCGCCAGGGCCTGGGCCGTGAAGACGTATTTGGATGAGAATGGCATCTACTCGTTGAAGAACCAACATGCCTATGAATCTGATCCTGCCGCCTCTTTCCTGTTTGGCGATCTGACCGGCTACTGCATGCATTTTTCCTTTGCCGCGACCTATCTGTTTCGCAGCCTCGGCATCCCTACCCGCGTAGGTATTGGCTACTCCGTACCCGCAAGCAACCGCGCCGGCGGTTCTTCTTTGTTGATTCAGGCGGTACATGGCCATGCCTGGCCGGAGATTTATTTTCAGGATATCGGCTGGGTGATCGTCGATCCGGCACCCCAACAGACGCTGGTGGATATGACCACCGCGCCGCAAGATAGTTTGCAACAGTTGCTGGGAGATATGTTGCGAGATCAAACCTCGTTTGAGGACTTTCTCCAGTCCCGCCAACCACCGTTTATCGATATCCAATTGTTACTCAATTTGACCTACGCTCTAATCGCTCTCGCCCTCGCCGCCGCATATGCCATCAAGTATTATCGATTGTGGATTCCAGCGCATGCCGATGCAGACCAGCAGTACCGCGTGGTTTACCGGGCCGTACTGGATCAATTGGCGGCTGTGGGATACCACCGCGACTACGGCGAAAGTCGTGAACAGTTCGCGACTCGGGTCGCTGAGACTGCACCCACGTTACCATCGATGACCCATTATCACCTGCATCGCGCCCTCGGTGATGCCGATTCCCAGGGTTTTGACAGGCAGCAATGGCAGCTATTGCGTGACAGCATCAGCAAGGAAATTCAGCACAATGTCGTCACCTGGAAAAAAGTACTGGCGAAAATAAATCCATTCACCTGGGTACTAAGCAAATAAGCCATTGCGGCAAGCATCCCTAACTGGAGTAGACAATGACATCTGAAAGTGTCGCCGATATGACCGGGATCGAAGAATCGGCAGATAGTGACAATTCCCCTGCGGCGGAAACTCAACTATCGAATTCTGTCGCTGTATTGACGACCCTGATGGACACGGTGCAGCAACAGGTGCTGGGCCGGGACGACGTCATCGAACTGGCGATCATTGCCCTCGTCGCCGACGGCCATATCCTGTTAGAAGATTTCCCCGGCTCAGGCAAGACCACGCTGGCAAAAGCGTTGGGCGAGGCCATTACCGACCCCAGGTTCCCCTCCGAACGACAGAACCAATCATCGGAGGAAAGCATCGTGCCCTTTCGTCGCATTCAGTTCACGCCGGACCTGCTACCTTCCGATATTACCGGTGTGCCGATTTTTGACAGCAACAGCAATGCTTTTCACTTTCGCCACGGCCCCTTGTTCGCTCATGTGGTACTGGCGGATGAAATCAACCGCACCTCGCCCAAGGTGCAATCGGCGATGCTGGAAGCCATGGGAGAGAAACAGGTAACGGTGGATAATACGACTTACTTTCTGGATGAGTTGTTTTTTGTGATCGCCACCCAGAATCCACTGGACCTCGTTGGCACCTACCCACTACCGACTCCGCAACTGGATCGCTTCCTATTCAAGATCACCATGGATCATATCGATCGCGATGCGGAACTGGACGTGCTTGACACTTACAAATCCCGCCGAGATAAACTGGGCAAGCGCAACACCGTGACCCGGGAACAGGTACTGGCGGCGCGCGCGCAGATAGATGCCGATGTGGCGATTAGTTCCGCAGTGAAAATTGCGCTGGTAGACATCTCGAGGAATCTACGGCAAGACGACCGGGTGTTACAGGGCAATTCGACTCGCAGCATGGTGTTGATGCTACCGGCACTACAGGTATCGGCGGCACTACGGAGCCGCAATTTCGTCAGTGCAGAAGATATCGAGCTATTGCTGCCCCGGGTGCTCGAGCACCGCATCGAGCTCGCGCCGGGTGTCTCCGATATTGCCGGAATCCTGGCCGACAATATGCGAGCGCCAATGGAGCAACTCGCGAGGGGAACCCTCAGTTGAACGCAGGCACAGCCGCAGCGGGTCGAGGCATAACCGGTTTACACCGATCTCTGGCCCCACCGCTACACCTGCTTGTACTGTGCCTGCTTCTGGGGTTTTCAAGTTCAATCCTGGCACAGGATGATTCGACGCTCTCAATCGACAGCCTGGATAGCATCGAAATCCCCGATCTGCTACGTCCACTGTGTTTCGGATTCAGAGACATATCAGAGCGACAAGCATTATCGATCTGCGATGCCCTCGACATCGACCAGAATGTAAAAGCGAGAGAGTTGAGCGAGCAGTGGCTGCGAGCCGAGCCCGACTCGGTGGCTGCCCAATTTGCCTTCGCCGAAATACTCTTTACGGTGGAGGGAAATATGCCGAGAGCGCTTTTCCACCTCAATCTTGCCGAAGAATTAAGCGCTTACGACAACTTGGAACAGGCCTATAGTGCCGGCAACGGGCAGTGGTACTACCTGACCCTGAGCCAACTTTCCTATGTCCACCAACTGATGGGAGACCAGCTAAAATCACTGGAATATCTGGATAAGATAAATCAATTTTACGGCATCGACATGGAATCATTCCGCGGCTGGCCGCTGATTAAATTAAAGGAATATGACGCCGCCAGGACCAGCGCCAATCGCGTCCTGCAATCCAGCAACGATGAACGCGAGCGTGCGCGGGCGTGGAATACCCTGTGTGCTGTAGAGCTTGCCAGCCTGACACCCATAGATTCCATGACGGCCTGTGATCGGACCATCGACGAAGATGAGGAGGCTGACTCTTCCAATGGCTATGACACCGTCTACCTCAGCAACGCCTCCGAAGTGTCACTGAGCCTGTTGCAGATGGACAAGGCCGAAGCCTACCTGGACCGGGCCACGCGCTACCTGAATTCCAACAGTGTCGCAGACCCCTGGATCTATAAGCTGTATCTCACCATGTCCCAGGGCCGCTTCGATGAAGCCAGGGAAGCACTGGACCGCATGTTGGTCTGGCGCGGATCCCAGGACCCTATTGTCAGTGTGATGAATCGGGCCGAACATTTTCTGGTCAGCGCCAGTTTTCTTATGCTTGCGGGTTACGCCGAAGATGCCATAAGGCTCAGCTTAACTGCACTCAATCAACCGGATCGAAATGGCTCTTATAGTGCCGACGACGAGCAAAAAGATTCGGCTGCGGCGCTCCTCAATATGATGGCCAACCGAAGCGAGTATCAGATTCAAATGGAGACCATCGCCACCATGGATTGGACCGAATCCATAGGCACCAGACTGGGGGCGGCCCGACTGCTGCTCGATGCATGGCGAGCCGAGCGCAGAGCCGCAGCCATCTTCGCCGACTTCGACGTCTTGCAGAGTCGCTTGCGTCCCTACGCGCCATTGGATGTGCATATTCCCGAATGGATAGAACCGGAGATCATCGCGATAATCGGATCGGGCATCATGTCTTCTATCCTGGAACAGTCCAGAGACAATGGTGCGTTCATGCTCAACGATGGCTATTACTATTCTTATCTCACCGAGATCGCGGCCCTGGAAAGTCAAACCCAGGCAACCCTCAGCGCCGGCGCGCTCGCCCTGGCACGCTTGCCTGTGGAAGAAGTGTTGTTAAAAGCCCGAGTCTCTGCCCACATGGCCAACGCAGCATGGCGCCGCGAACAATTCACGGATGCCCTTGGCTACTATGAAGCGGCGCTACTTCAAGACCCGAGCATACTGCGCCGGCTCGATGCCTCGATTCCGGTGGTCATCAATGCAGATGACTCCGATTTTGCAAGGCAGGTGGGAAAATATCTGGCGCGCTCGCCGCGGTTTCAGCAAGCGGACGCGGGTTTAATTCTCGAAATTGGCGCCGAACCCGAGCTCTCAATCTGCCTAAATAACCGAACTGGCGCCAGGCTGTCGTGCTACACTATGCTAGCTGTTGATAATCAAAGCAGCAAGTGGAACGCGCAACAGTTAACGAAGAAGTTTCACACCGAAACCTTTGGCCTGGGCTATGATATTAGCAAGGCCCAGCGCTCCATTCTGTTAGGTTCGAGCGTCATTCTCAGCTCGCAATTGAATGCTGACCTGCAACAAAACCGGGACGCGATACTCGCGCGCTGAGTGCCCTCTCCGGCTATATACGCCAACTCTACAACGATTAGCTTTATTCGATGGACCCGGGTTTGCCGACTAATTCCTCTCTTAATAAATCGCTCATCCTGCTGCTCGCTGCAACCTCGGCATTGGGACCTGCTTCCATGCAGATTATGCTGCCGGCGCTGCCCGTAATAAAAGATACATTTCAGGTCAGTGACGATGTGGCCCAACTGACCTTGAGCCTGTCGATGTTAGCGATCGCCGTCGGCACCCTGTTCTATGGTCCGGTGTCGGACAAATTCGGCCGCAGACCGGTGATGCTGCTCGGCCTTTGTATCGCGGTAGTCGGTTCCGTTTTTTGCTGGCTCGCCAATTCCATCGAATTATTGATCATCGGCAGGGTGATCCAGGCCTTCGGCGGAGCAGTGGGACTGGTGCTGGCCCGGGCGATAATCAGGGATGTCTACCCTGCCCACGAGGCCGCCCGCGTCATCGCCACCCTGGTGATGGTGATGGTGGTAATTCCGATGCTGTCCCCAGCTCTCGGTGGCGAGTTAATGCTGCTCTATGGCTGGGAATCGGTTTTCGTTGCGGTTGGCATTTTCAGTACCCTGATTCTCCTCGTATTGATGAACAAGCTGCCCGAAACCCTGGTGAATCCAGTGCCCTTCGAAGGCATTGGCTTTATGCTGCTCACTATTTTACGCCTGTTTCGATCCCGCGCCTTCTGCGGCTACGCCTTCTGCGTCACCTTTGTATCCGTGGTATTTTTCTCCTTTATCTCGGCGGCACCGGAAATTATGGTATCGGTCCTGCATCGACCGGCCACGGAGTACGGCTACTATTTCGTCATGATTCCACTGGGATTTATGTCCGGTAACTATGTGGCGCGACACTTTGGCAGGCACACGCAATTGAACGCCATGATTGGTGTAGGCGTTGTTATTGCGGTGGTGGGTATCGGTCTGGCTATCGTGCTGCAACTGCTTGGCTTTCATCAACCGGTGGCACTATTCGCGCCAATCGCTCTGGCCGTATTCGGCAACGGCATTACCTTACCCAATGCCCAAGCTGCGGCTATCAATGAATTCCCACAATTTGCGGGGAGTGCGTCCGGCCTGACCGGATTTCTGCAGATGGCATTCTCTGCGGCAGCCGCTCAATTGGTCGCCGTTATTTTTAATGGCACCGTGTTCCCGCTACTGCTGTTAATGCTATCGGCCGCGGTGTTATCCCTGCTTAGTTTCAAGTTTGGGATCGAGTACAACCCATCCGCTGGTACCCGAAACTAAAATATATGGGGTCAGAATAAAAATACAGTATCGTATTCTTACTCTGACCCCATTTGTTTCTGGCATTTCAATCTCTGTTCATTACTTGCTTTAGCGCGATACTTTTCGTTTAGCGCAAATAGAATTGCGATCGATTCATCGTCTATCGACCCATCGTAGTTCGCAGGTCGAAAGTGCAGCTGAAACGCACGCATTGCAAATTGACTTTGAGAGTCGTGTCGCCCGGTGACTTCTATCGGATAACCATAGACTAATAGTGCGCACTGCACTTCACTAACTGATGGTTGTTGACTCCTAATAGTTTCAAGGTGTTTGGCTACTGCGTCGTTCTCATACCAGGCACCGATGCCATTCCCATAGAGTTGGTTCCAGGGGAACTTTGGGCCGGGGTCCGACTTCCGAGAAGGAGAGATATCCGCATGGGCAACAACATCAATTGGATCTATATCTGGATAGCGATCGAGAATTTCATTGATTAATCGTACCAGCAATTCAATCTGGGACTCAGGGTAAGCTGGGAACTGACATTCGACCCGGATACCTTGGTCATCTCCTGGATTTGGTTCGAGATTCCTACAGTTAAATTCATTTACTACTTCAATGCCTATAGACCGATCGTTGAGTGAACTCACGTTGCCCCAGTTACTGGTCCCAGCGTGCCAGGCACGCCGACTTTCATCGACAAGCCTGTAGACCCTCAAATTTTCCCCCGGATAGCTTGGATCGTTCAGAGCCGGCACAAGATAATGTGCACTTACAGGATTAGAATTTGGCGTACTTAATAGACGAAGTGATTCCTCGAATTGTTCTGAGGTCGCATGAATAACGAGATAATCGATTCGACTATTCTGGTTAGTTGACGGGACATCGATGAAGGAGAGTTGGTGGCAACTATTGATTGCCAGACAAGCAGTTAGGACAAATATTTTTTGAAGAAAGGAATCGAGCATTCTCCGTACTTTCCGTATTTTTAATATGAAAGGGGTCAGAGTAAGTTGATCGGCATATAACAGTTATCAAACCACTCTGACCCTTTTGATTCAAAACTGATCCCAATTATTGAACTTACTCCGCCTCGGTGATACACCTTGCTGGATCGGACTCGCCGAGGACATGGGGCATGTGCCCGGTGTGGATGTAGTCTGCCCCCAGTTTGCCAGCCATCGGCCCCCGTCCGAAGCCCGACGATGACAGACCACTAACGATGTAGAGCTTGTCCCGCAATGGAATCTTCCCGATGATTGGGGAGCCGTCTAGTGAGAAAGGCATCAGCCCTGCCCACGTCCGAGCGATGGGTAGATCAGCCACTAGAGGCACAACCTCTGAGGCGTGACCCCGGTTGATCTTTATCCCCACCGGGTCAGGATTCTTGTTGTATCCCAGGTCCTGGCGGGCGCCTCCGAAGATGATCTCTCCGTTCTTGCGCTGACGTCCGTATAGGTGGCGAGTGATTCGCAAGTCTCCCTTGTGGGTCAAATTCGGGGGAGTCGAGTCGTCGGAGCCGTTGTCCTGGCTCCAGGCGTAGCTGGAGCTGGCAGAAGATATGCTGTGAAAAATCCGAGGCGGTAGGCTCTCAGTGGCCCACATCTGGCCTCTTATCGGAACGATGGGAATATTCAAACCCAGCATTTGACCCACAGGGCCACACCATGCACCGGTAGCAAGTACCAGAGTCTGGCAGTTATATTCGGCTGTATCGGTCTGGATTGAATATCCTCCATTACCCCGAACCGTTATCGCGATCACGTTTTGCCCTGTGTTGATGGACGCACCCGCGTTCTCAGCTGCATGGGCGAAGGCCCGTGTGGACTTCACCGGGTCGGCCTGTCCTCGCCGGGGAGTGTACATGTACCCGAGCAGGTTGAGATTAAGCTCCGGTTCGATGGCGCGGGCTTCACTGGGAGTCAGTAGTTCGCCGTCATAGCCGTTGGATCTCAGCGACAGCACCCGGTCTTGAATGAATTCGTACTGCTCCTCCGTGTGAATCGCTGTCAGCGAACCCGACAGCCGGAATTCCATGTCATAGCCCATGTCGTTTTGCAGTTGCTTGAAAATTTCCACACTGCCCATCGTCAGGTAGGATTGCAGACCCGGCATGTTGCCCCAACCTGAGCCGCCCAGTCCGCCCATGTTTTGCCCAGAGGCTTCGGACGCGATTTCACCTCGCTCCAGCAACGTTACGTTTCGTCCCTGCTGGGCCAGGTGGAACGCTGTCGAGGCCCCAGCGATACCGCCGCCAATTATAAGGATTTCTGCTTCAGGCATAATGCTCTGTGCCCTAATGCTATGGGGTAGCCAACTGGCAGCTGCCAGTGTACCCATACCGGTGATGACACGGCGTCGGCCAATATTCACCGAGAGTTTCGGGCGCAATTCGGGGCATAGCTTTTGGTCTTGATCTGCCATATTCATACCTTTTTAGTTGGAATCACAAAATCAAAGGGGTTAGAGTAAGTTGATCGGTATATAACAGTTATCAAACCACTTTGACCCCTTTGGTTTCCTTTGATTTTTTAATTTACGGCAGCGAATAAACAGCCAGCTCGGCGGCAGCGCCTCCGCCACCGATGAACATAGCCAGATATTGTTTGCCATCGTGTTCGTAGGTAAATGGCAACCCGGTTTGATTAAACGGCAAATCTATTTCGGCAATAATCTCACCGGTTTGCTTGTCGATGGCGCGAAAAATGGGGCTGGCTCCAGCGGCACCGGTACCCTCCGCCTGGAACAGCAGAGTTTTAGTCAGTAAGATGCCCGACCGTGTAGGCACGCCTGTGCGCGGAAGATCAACGCCCTCCAGCAGCGCATGATTGGCAATGCGGTCCGGCGTATCAGCATTCGCAATCATCCAGAGATGGTCACCAGAGTTCATATCTATCGCTGTAATACGGCCGTAAGGCGGCTTGACGATATCGAGCCCCTGGACCCGCGGGGCGCGGACACCAAAACCCTGGCTGAAATCGATGTCTGATTCCGGATTTTTAGCCAATGACAATACCTGCAATTGCGTCCTTGAGGGTACGTAGAGAATCCCCGTCTCTGGATCAAGGGCTGAGCTCTCCCAGTTGGAGCCGCCGGTGGAAGAGGGCAAAGAAAGCAGGCCACGCGTACCATCAGCTGCTTCCGTCAGAGATGGTGGCGTATAAATTATTGAGCTCAAACGAAAGCCTTCGATGGATTCCAGCGCCAATGCGTGAACTTCCGGGGTCCAATCGATCAAATCAGCTTCGGTAAATCCTTGTCGATCGAAGGGAGCCGGGCGAGTGGGAAAGGGCTGGGTGGGAGAATACCACTCCCCGGGCACGTCTCCCGCCGGTACCGGTCGCTCTACAATCGGCCAGATAGGCTCGCCAGTTAGCCTGTCAAAAACATAGACCCAGGATTGTTTAGTCACCGACATGACCACCCTGCGGCCGTTGGGCAAATCGGCAATAATCGCTGGAGAGGGCACATCCCAGTCCCAGATGTCATGGTGGATAAATTGATAGTGCCATTGGCGTTCACCGGTTTTGACATCCACCGCGACGATGCCGCTGGAAAACAAGTTATCGCCGTGCCGATCGCCACCGTAGTAGTCGCCAGTAGGGTCTTCTACAGATAGATAGATATGACCCAGTTCCGGATCACCCGAGATGGCAGCCCAGACGCCGGAATTGCCAGTAATATCGTTTCCAGTGAGCCAGGACTCATAACCTACTTCTCCCCGCGCGGGAATCGTATGAAAGGTCCACAGCAGCTCGCCGGTGCGTACATCGAAACCGCGTATGTCCCCTTTTGTATTGAACTTGGACCGCGGCCGACCGCCTGTCCGGTGCGCTGCCCCTACCACAATGACGTCATTCATGACAAAGGGCGGCGCGGAAATACCGATATCGGGGTAAGGATATCTGGGATCATCGGCATTGCGCAGGCCTATGTACAAATTCACTATGCCGTTATCGCCAAAGTTCGGATCCGGAATGCCGGTTTTAGCATCGAGTGAAACCAGTTGGTAACCCGGGGAGACGTCGAGAACCCGCGCCGTATCACCGTCGCTCCAGAAGGCGACGCCACGGCCGGCTCCCTTTCTCGGTGCTTCGTCGAATCGATCACCTTCCTGATAGCGCCAAAGCCACAGTACCTGGCCGCTCGTGGCATCAAGCGCGACGACGTTCCGAGTGCTGCCGATATTCACGTACAAAACACCGTCCACTTCCAGCGGCGTCGAAGGATTAACGAAATCGGTAGTGGGCCCGAAATTTGCCGTGGAAAAACGCCAGGCTATCTCAAGATCGTCAACGTTATCTGCATTAATCTGGTCGAGCGGGGAATAGCGTTGAGCAAGGTCATTACCGGCCCAGGACGACCAGTCCCCCTCGTACATTCTGGCACCGGTCTGGCTCAGAGCCAACGGAGCACAGGCGAGTGCACCCACGGTTATAATGATTGGTGAAATCAATCGTTTTGTTATTATCATCTAAGACTCTCCGGATACCGTGTGATCGTGCTCTCGCGCTAAGTATCTCCTATTCATGTAAGCATAGAAAGTTCACGTAGTTTAGTTTCCGATTTCGGCCAGGAGCAGACATAAGCAAGGGCGCCAAATTGACCGATTATGGCCCAAATAGGCATTCCCGCGGAAATGTTTCAGCGGGAACGTTTCTTATGTCATTGCGCCTGTCAATCACAGGCCCTGAATGGCAGTGAAATGCCCCTTTTCTTTGGCCACCTAGCTTGTTAGGGTTTCCTGATTTCAGTTAATCCAAAATATGCCATCTCTGGCGTGATGTAGTTCTATGAACTATTCGTATCGTTCCATACCATAACGAACGTTACAAAAGCCCCTTAACTCATGCAATATGCGAGATAGCAATACCGCCCCATTATCGAGCCATTTCCAACAACTGATTAGATGGAAAGCTTTTGCAACTGCCCAACAAATCCAGCCTCATCACGCAAGCAGCGCAAATCAAAAATTAACTTGCCATCAGAGATCCGGCCAATCACCGGTTTCGGCAGCGACCGGAAGTTTGCTGCAAGGGTATTCAGCATGGCATCGGTCTGACCCTTTTGCGCTATGGGTGAGATTTCCACGGCGATACTCTCCAACAGTTCCAGGGGCAATGCGCCACTGCCAATTTGGCTGTGACAGGGCCCCAATTCTACCACCGCCTGGCCTTGAAGCACCTTGTCCAACTCGAGTTGGACCCTGCCGGCGACTTCCTCGATCTCTGCCAATGGCCGGGTCAGATCAGCCAGCAAGGGCAGTCGTGTCGCCAGACGCCGTGGATCTTTGTAGAGCTTGATCACTTCGAGCAGTGCCGCCAGTGTGATCTTTCCGACCCGCAACGCCCGCTTCAGGGGGTTATTCTTTAGCTGTTCTACCAATTCCCGCTTACCCACGATAATTCCTGCCTGTGGTCCTCCCAGCAACTTGTCGCCGCTGAAGGTGACAAGATCAGTACCCATCTGCAGCATCTCCCTCACAGTGGGCTCATGAGGCAAATTATATTGCTTCAGGTCAACCAAGGTGCCGCTGCCCAAATCCGCAACGAAGGGGATGTTTTTCTTCTTTGCCAATGCACTGAGTTCCGTCTCGGCCACAGATTTTGTGAATCCTCGAATCTCATAATTACTGGTATGCACTTTCATGATCAGGCCAGTATTGGCATTCACATTTGATTCGTAGTCCCGCAGATGAGTGCGGTTGGTGGTGCCTATTTCTCGGAGAATACTGCTGGCACTCTTCATCACATCGGGTATGCGAAAAGCACCGCCAATTTCTACCAATTCACCCCGTGAAATCAGGACTTCCTTATCTAGCGCAAAAGTATTTAGAACCAGAAGCACCGCCGCGGCATTATTGTTGACCACGGTTGCTGCCTCTGCTCCGCTAAGATCACAGAGGATTTGTTCGAGATGAACATCCCGGTCGCCGCGCTTGCCGGAATTCAGGTCAAACTCCAGGTTGGTAGCCTCCGTCGCGGCAACGCCCATAGCTTCCACGGCATTAGCCGGTAGCCTGGCCCTGCCCAGATTGGTGTGAACAACGGTGCCGGTGAGATTAAAAACTGGTATCAGGGAACTGGCGAATTCATTATTCACCCGGACTTCAATAGCGAGGCATATTTCGTAGAACAGGTTTTCGGACCCCAGTGACTTTAGCGTCCTGTCGTCGGCCCGGGCGATATTGCTACGAATCTTGTCCAGATAGCTCCGGGTCGCCAGCTTCACGCTTTGCTGACCAACCCGGGCGATTAATGGCGCGAGTGCGCTGCATTGCAAAACTCTGTCCACCGATGGCAGCAACTTGAATAGGGAAGAAGAGGAATTCATGTTTAGTGCTTTGAATGGCCCGTTGCTATGGCGAGAAATGCCCTTATGGGCCCAATCTACGTAATATCGCGGGCCAGCGCAATAATTCCCCCATATGGGTGCCAATCGGACCACTGACATGGCTTGCTAACAATCAGTTTCAGGTAATACACTCACAACAAACGAAAAGCCGGGCTGCGGAGCGCTCAGACACCATGGCAGATAAACCTCATCTATTGCTTGTTACTCAGTTTCATCCCGAAACCGTAGGCAAGTTGGACTTGTTATACCAGACTCACCATCTCTGGCGGCAGAGTTCGGCAGGAAAACAAGCGTTAATACGCGAATTGGAAGGCAAGTGCCGCGTGGCGGCCACCGCTTCCTGGCACCGTGAAGATATCATCTACCAACTGAATTCCCTGGAATTTATCGCCTGCTTCGGGGTCGGAGTGGAGCTGATCGATTTCTCACAAACCAGATCCCTGGGCATCAGAGTAAGCAATACCCCGGAAGTCCTGAATGACTCGGTCGCAGACATCGCACTGGCCCTGATCCTGGCAACACTCCGCAACACGATCAATGCGGATAAGTTTGTGCGCAGCCAGGAGTGGACTCAGCACCAGTTCAAATTCGGCCACGACCTGGCCGGCAAAACCCTTGGGATTATCGGCCTCGGTCGAATCGGAGAGGCCATAGTACATCGGGCCTTGGCCTTCAAAATGCAAATTGCCTATCACAATCGCTCACCGAAAAACCTGCCCTATACCTATTACACCACGGCCACCGAGCTTGCCACCAATAGCGATGTCTTGCTTTGCCTGCTCCCGGGAGGTGAGGAAACCAGCAATGCAATAGGCGCCGAGGTGTTTGAGAATTTAGGACCGACCGGCATTTTCATTAACGTCGGCAGGGGCTCCAGTGTCGATGAAGAGGCATTGGTTACGGCACTCGAAGCCGGGCTTATTGCCGGCGCGGGCCTGGATGTTTATGCCCATGAGCCCGCCGTACCCGAAGCGCTGCTGTCGATGGAACAGGTCGTGTTGTTTCCTCACATTGGCACTTCCACCGTCGAAACCAGGTGTGAAATGGGGAATCTGCTGATACGAAACCTACAGGCCTTCTTCGACAACAAAGCTCTGATCAGTGAAGTGAATCTGTAAACATCCGCTTTTCAGGTGCAGCCTAAACTAGAGTTTTCCCACAAACGGCGGCATCGGACAATCAATCGTTGCCGCTATTGCCCGTAGCAACTCCGCCTCGATAGCGGCGACTTCCTTATCTGCCGTAATACACGCGACAAAAGCCTTCAGCAACGCCGGCTTCTGCAAGGGTTTGAGTTGAACCAGGCGATCCAGTGCTGCATTCAAGGCTTCAAAACTAATGTTTTCTGTGGCTTGCAATGGCGTGCCAAGGCCGAGCATCTCGGCACCCTTCGTATAGGCCGCTTCCGTGTCGATGCCCTCTTGTTTATTCGAATAGGCGAGGATAGAGAGTAATAGTGCACTCTCTTGTTCAAAGCGCTTGAGATCCTTCTTGCCTGGTTTGGGTGTTTTGCCCTTTGTAAATACTGCGTCTAAATGATGAAAAACTATTTTCTGTAACGCCCACTCCAGCAGGTTGATCTTGTTATCCAGTGCGATCAGTGCATTGAAGTTAGACTTGAAGAGCTGGTACTGGTTTTTCGACAACTGCCTCAAGCTGGATATCGCAATTTCTGTGAGTGGCAGGCGCTGTTCGGCTTCGACTTCGTCAGCGACGCTTAAGAGTTTCTGTAACTCTCCATAGACGCCAATGTCCGCGCTTGCTTCCACAAAACTCAATTGCTCGCGCCGACCTGAGGCGTTTTTGTCCAGGATAAGATAATAAATTACCGCGCGAGCACCGGAAGGCTCACGCGCCGCGTCAATCAAGGGCTGGGGGATTTGATAGATTAACGTGTTGGCATAGTCCAGGTGTTGAACTTGCGGATTGCCTACCTGATTGATGATTGCATCGGTGATCAGGACACCGGCAACTCCGCCCAGTATCGCCCTGGCTTTTTTCTGCTGGGAGACTGCTGCGAGATGCGCCTCTTCTGTGCTTGCAGCGGTATCGGCATAGCTGGCAACTGTGCCCGTGTCGTAGCTGCCATCCCAGCTTGGCAATAGCGCCCGAATTCTGTTTGCCAATGGCGGGTGGGTTGCATACAGTCTGCTCAGGGCAGAAACCCTGCCCTCCTCAAACAAAGCGTGGCTGATCTCCGCGCTGTTGGGATTATTCAAATAGGAATGTTTGCTGTGGTTGGCAATCTGCATCAGTGCCCCGGCGATGCCATCGGGATTACGGGTGAACTGCACCGCCGATGCGTCGGCAAGAAATTCGCGCTGGCGACTTACCGCGGCCTTGATCAGGTTGCCGAAAAAGGTACCTACGAATCCTACTACTATTAGCCCGATGCCGAGAAAGACAATGCCCCCGGAGTTTTTGGAGCGGCGGCTGTACATGCTTCCCCGCAACAGGTGATAACCGATGAGGCCCAGCACCATGATGCCGTGCAGCACGCCGATCAGGCGGATATTGATACGCATGTCGCCGTGCAGGATGTGACTGAATTCGTGGGCGATAACACCCTGAAGCTGTTCCCGGCTGAGGGTTTCAATAGTGCCGCGGGTTACCGCGACGATGGCATCGCTGGGTGAGTAGCCGGCGGCAAAGGCATTGATGCCGTTCTCTTCCATCAGGTAGACAGGAGGCACCGGGATGCCGGAGGCGATAGCCATCTCTTCGACTACATTCAGCACCCGCCGCTCATGCAGGTCCTGAGAACCTGCCAGTAACAGCCTGCCGTTCATCATCTCCGCGATACGTGCGCCGCCACCCCGCAAGCTCGCAATCTTGTAGAGGCTGCCAAGAAACACGACGCCGGTAACGGAGGCGCCGATAAGCCAAAAGGTGCCCCAATCGAAGCGCATGGTATTGACCGCCGCCATGCTGGTCATCTCGGAACCGGCGAAACCGATGAGAAACATCACCAGCAGGTTGGTGACGATGATCAGTGAAAGCACCGCTAACACGAACAGGAAGATCAATCTTCCCGTATTACGCTTCGCGGCATCTTGAGATTCAAAAAAATTCATAACAAGCAATCCGGGAATTGCTGAACTTTATAAGAGTTCGAATCATCAAAATTCGACTTTTGGTGCCGCCTGAATTGCCTCGCTGTCTTCAAATTCGAGCAGGGTCGCATCGCTGCTGTGTCCGAAAATTCCTGCGAGTGTAACCGGGGGAAAGGATTGTTTATACGTGTTGTAGGCCATGACCTGGTCGTTGAACGCCTGCCGGGAAAACGCGACCTTGTTTTCCGTGGTGGTCAGCTCCTCACTTAACTGCATCATATTCTGATTAGCCTTCAAATCCGGATAGGCCTCCATCACCACATTGAACCGGTTCATTGCACCGGTTAGCGCCCCTTCCTGGCCCATCAACTCCTGCAGAGCCGCCGCATTCCCAGGGTCCTTGGCCGCTGCCGCCAGGCCGTTTGCCGCCGCGTTACGAGCGGCGATCACGGCTTCCAGCGTCTCTCTTTCATGTTTGATGTAGCCCTTAGCGGTTTCCACCAGGTTTGGAATAAGGTCATAGCGACGCTTCAATTGCACCTCGATTTGAGCAAAAGCGTTCTGATATCTATTCTTCAGGCTGACCAAGCGATTGTAGATACCTACCCCGTAAAAAAACAGGGCGGCGATGAGTACTAAAACCACTATAGTTGAAACTTCCATAATCCTGACTCCTTGTGCGAGTAGCGTGATCGGCGGCTAGCTGGTTCGGGAACGTGTCTAATCCAGCCCGACAATCTTTGCACCATTATTCCACTATTGGCGGGAGATGTCCCTCATCTGCGCAGGGATTGAATTGCGTTTTTCAGGCACCGCGTTATCTGTTAAGCTGATATTCGCTAAGCCCCAGACTGATTGGTCTGGAGCTGTTATGCGCCGAGACAACTCATCTCCTAAAAAGAATAAAAAATATGAGCACCGGACTTCTTGCCTTAATTTCTCTACTGCCGATCATCTCCGTCGCCGTTTTCCTGGTATTGTTGCGTTGGCCTGCCAGTCGGGCCATGCCTATTGCTTATGTAGTGGCGGTAGTTTTGGCCTATTTTATTTGGCAGATACCCACTACCAAGATCATGGCGGCTAGTGTCAACGGGCTGATCATCGCGCTCACTCTGATCTACATAATATTCGGCGCCATATTACTGCTGAATACGCTGCTACAAAGCGGTGCCATCCAGACCATTCGCCAGGGTTTTTCCGATATCTCACCGGACCGACGCATCCAGGTGATTATCATCGCCTGGCTATTCGGCTCCTTCATCGAGGGTTCTGCTGGTTTCGGTACCCCTGCCGCCGTCGCCGTGCCACTCATGGTAGGCCTTGGCTTTCCCGCTATGGCGGCGGTCGTCGCCGGCATGATTATCCAGAGCACTCCGGTGTCATTCGGGGCCATGGGCACGCCTATTCTAGTAGGAATTAACACCGGCCTGTCCGCCGACCCCGAGATGGTGGCCTACGCACTGTCCCGCGGCTATGCCGAATGGGATCAATTCCTCGCCTTCATTGCCACCAAGGTCGCCCTGATCCATGCCATGGCCGGGACCTTTATCCCGCTGTTGGTGGCCTCGATAATGACCCGGTTCTTCGGCAAGGAGAGATCCTTTGCTGCCGGCTTCAAGGTTTGGAAATTCGCATTGTTCGCGGCATTCTCTATGACTATACCTTATCTAATCGTGGCGAATACCCTGGGGCCGGAATTTCCATCCATGTTGGGTGGACTGATTGGCCTAGCCATCGTCGTGACCGCGGCGAAGCAGGGCTTCCTGATGCCGAAACCCGATGAAGTATGGGACTTCGATGACCAGGCAAACTGGGATGCGGAGTGGACCGGCAGCATGGCGCAGGAATCGCTAAGCAGCGCCGGCGAGAAACCGGCGATGGGGCTTATAAGAGCCTGGTCTCCCTATTTGTTCGTTGCTGGCCTGTTGGTGCTAACTCGATTCAGGGCACTGAATCTGGAAGCGATATTACGGGATTCCAATCCCTTCATTACCTGGTCCTGGCCACAAATATTTGGCAGCGATATCAACGCCTCATTTCAACCCCTGTGGTCTCCAGGCACAATTTTCATTGTCGTGTCCCTGATTACAATTCTCTTGCATGGGCTGAAGGGTGCCGAATACAAACAGGCTTTCGGCAACTCCCTGAAGACGCTAATTCCCGCATCGACCGCCCTGGTGTTCACGGTGCCAATGGTACAGGTGTTCATTAATTCCAGCGGCGGCGGCAGCGGTTATGAACAAATGCCCATCGCGCTGGCCGAGGGCGTCGCTAACCTGACCGGGACGGCATGGCCATTCTTCTCCACCTTCATCGGTGGCATGGGCGCGTTTGTTGCCGGCAGTAATACCGTCAGTAATATGATGTTCTCCCTGTTTCAATTCGGGGTTGGCGAACGCATCATGGCCGACCCTACCTGGATAGTTGCCCTGCAGGCTGTGGGTGGCGCATCCGGCAATATTATCTGCGTACACAATGTGGTGGCAGCTTCTGCGGTTGCCGGCCTGACCGGCAAGGAAGGCGCCGTGATTCGCAAAACCCTACTGCCCTTTTTCTACTACGCCCTGCTCACAGGCTCGATCGGTTATGGCATTGTCAATATGAGTACTGGCTTGCTCAATGCCGGTTTTTTCATCGCCGCGCTGATCGTCGCGATCATGATTTATTTTATTATCAAGTTTAATCGCCATAGTATTGCGGAGACATCTGCTTCCTGAGGGCTGTCTTCCGTTAGTTACGCGTTGATGCCCATTGCTCTGCTGTCCAATCTATGAGGATGTGCTTGTAGTTCGCCATATCGGCATCCTGCCAGGGTATCTCCCATCACCATAAGGACTGTTGTAATAATGCCTCACACAGTGATCACTAAATGATCAAAAGGTCACTCACCGTCGCCACTGCAGGTCACGTCGATCATGGCAAGACCTCCTTGGTGCGCCATATTACCGGCACCAATACCGATACCCTGGCAGAAGAAAAAACGCGCGGGCTCACGATTAATCTGGGTTACGCGTATTATCATTTCCAGTCCGAATCAGGTGGCAAGGACTTCGATAACACACTGGGATTTGTCGATGTGCCCGGTCATACGGATTTTATCAACAATATGTTGGCCGGGGTTGGGGCGGTAGATGCCGCAATGCTGGTGGTGGCGGCAGATGACGGCGTCATGCCCCAGACCCGTGAACACCTGGCGATCCTGGATTTACTGGAAATCCCCCACAGACTGGTGGCAATCACCAAGACAGATTGTGTCAGCCCTGAACGAGTGGCAGAGCTAAGCGAGCAAATCAGGGAAATACTGCAGCCAACACCACTACGCGACGCTGCCATATTCCCACTTTCCAGTAAAACCGGGGTCGGCATTCCCGAGCTACTGCAACACTTGCAATCCTGGTTTGACAGACCGACCGTGGATGAGAACCTGATCAAATCGCAACACTTTCGTTATTTGATCGATCGAAGTTTTTCCGTAAAAGGCATTGGCACAGTGGTCACTGGCAGTGTCAGAGCCGGCGCGGTAAAGGTAGGCGATACCCTGTTCCATACCGGCAGCGAAAAACTCACTAAACTGCGAGGGCTCAGGCAAGACGCCACAGAGTTAACTTCTGTGCATTCCCGGCAACGAGTAGCAGCGAATATCAATCGAGACTCCTCGGAGGTAAAACGGGGTGACTGGTTAGTCGATCCGCAACTCTATACCCCGGCAATCAGGCTGGACACGGTAGTCCGATTTATCGATAAAGAATTCTCGCCACGCAACAACGCGCAGTATCATCTGTATATTGGCGCCAGCCATCGCATCGTCACACTACGGCAACTGGGAAACGGTTTTTTCCAGATCAAATCCCATGCATCCATTGTTGCTCACCATGGTGACCGCTTTGTAGTTCGCGATCCTGCCTCCCAGCAGACCATTGGTGGTGGCCAGGTAATCGACATATTCGTCCCGCGACGACAGCGAACCAGTCCCCAGCGCCTTGCTATGCTGACGGCACTGCATCAGGATTCCTTGCCTGCACTCGCTGCCCTGTTGGATATTCAGGCCGCCGGCGTGGACCTGGATCAGTTTGCCCTGTGCCGCAACCTCTCTGCGTCGGGAGTTGCATCCCTGTGTGGGAATCTACAGGAAGAAAAAGTGTCGTACCTGTCCCTGACCTTAGAGGGCCGTCGTTTCCCCATACTGCTCCATGACCGGTATTACCGGCAGCATGCCGATCAAATTCTGCAACATCTTCAGCGCTACCATCACCAGCATGTAAACCAGCAAGGCATCAGCGAGCCGGCACTGAGCAAGGCCATGGAATTTGAAGGCTCTCATAGCCTGTTTCATGGCCTGTTGCAGGAACTGCTGCGGCAGGATGCCATCAAGCGCACCGGTACCCTCTTGCATCTCCCCGGACATCAGACCGCCCTCAGTGAAGAAGAAAAAAACTTCCTGGACAAGGTCAGACCCATACTCCTCAAGGCAGGAACCGTTCCACCCCGGACCCGGGAATTGCTGGATCTGACCGGAATAACGCTGCAACCACTGCAACGAATCCTGCGCCAAAGCACGAAAGCAGGCAGTCTGATTCAGGTCGCAGATAATCGCCATTACCTGCCGGAGACCATCATGCAACTGGCAGAATTCACCGAAAAGGTCGCCACCGACAGCGACGAGGCCGATGGTTTTTCCGTAATTCAGTTTCGAGATGCGTCCGGTATCGGTCGCAATCTGTGCATAGAAATACTGGAATACTTCGACCGTGTTGGCTTTACCCGACGCGAAGGCAACAGCCGGTTCATCAGAACCGAAAAAGAAAACATTTTCGGTAAATAGCCCCCATTACCACGATCCATTCCATTACCAAATCAACCTGGTTTTTCTCCGAGAAGTAAAGCTGCTACCCTAGCTGAAAGTCAGGGTCACGGCTCTGTTTGCCCAGCCAGGTTAGGTGTACGCTATGGGACTGGAAATAGAAAACACGGAATTCACTGCTGAAGATTTCAGCAATTTCAGTGAATTGCTCCGAACCAACCTGCAGGCGCTGGAATCGATGCTGGCAAGGCCGGGATTTGGCGCGGGTGACTTGTCTTTCGGTGCCGAGTTGGAACTGTACATTGTCGATAGCGAGGGCCGGCCTCTGCATATCAACCAGGAAATCATCGAAAAGTTGGATGACCCACAACTTACCCTGGAGTTGAATCGCTACAACCTTGAATACAACTTCAGTCCTTATCTGCTTAAAGACAAATGCTTTGGTGCAACTCAGAACGAGGCCCTCGCTGCGATCAAGAAAATCAATGCCTGTGCCGCCGCCTGGGATGGATCCATAGTACCCATCGGCATCCTGCCAACGCTGGAACAATCTGACACTGGCTATCATGCCATGACCAAACTGCGACGCTTCGAAGCGATCACCAGGGAACTAACGGACTTGCGCGGCGGCCCATTTACCATCGCCATTGAAGGCGAAGAAACCCTACAACTGGCCATGGAGGATGTCACCCTGGAGGGGGCCAACACCTCATTTCAGATTCACCTGAGAGTCCCCACCGATGAATTTGCAGATTTTTATAATGCGCTACAACTGGTGACACCGTTGGTGGTCGCCATGGCCGCAAACTCGCCAACCCTGTTCGGTCACAGACTCTGGCAGGAAACCCGTATCCCCCTGTTCAAGCAGTCGATCGACTGTCGGCCCAACGATACCCTGCACCCTATTCCCGCCCGGGTTAATTTTGGTAATAACTGGGTCAGAGAAGGTGCATTCGAGTTGTTTGCTGAGGCGGTACTCCTGTATCGACCCATCTTGCCAAATTGCAGCGATGAAGATGCCCTCGCCGTGCTAAGAAATGGCGGCACACCACAGCTTCATGAACTGAGGCTGCATCAGGGATCGATCTGGCTTTGGAATCGCCCGGTATTCGACCCGGTCGATGGTGGCCATTTGCGCATCGAATTGCGCGCCTTCCCGGCCGGACCCAGTATCGTCGACATGCTGGCAAACGCAGCCCTGGCCATCGGCCTGGCAAAACTGTTGCAGCCCACTATCAGGGAATTATTGCCTGCCATTCCTTTTACCTATTGCACCGCCAATTTTTATAGGGCTGCGCAAAAGGGCATGGACGCTGAGTTATTCTGGCCTTCTCTGAATCAGAGCCAACCGGAGTATTTAGCGGTGCCGCAGATACTGGAGACGCTGATTCCGAAAATACCGGAGCAACTGCTTGGCATGGGCTTTATCGAAGCAGACTTTATGCCGCTGATCCAGGTAATAGAAGAGCGATTGCAGACCCGTCAGAACGGTGCGCAGTGGCAACTACAAAAGCTCGCCGAATTACGCCAGGACATGCCCAAGCGAGAAGCCCTGGTATCCATGCTGCAGCAGTATCAACGTAACAGTGCCGCCAATATCCCGGTCGCGCAGTGGTTATAGATCGGGGCAATAAATAAATGGAGCATGCAAGCGCAAGCGATTTCAATGGATTTCATCATTGGAAAAACCCTGATCGCCAGAGCATTGGGGAGACGACCCTCGAATTTTTGAAGAAGCTGCCCGGTCCTACTCACATTCACATCTCGGGCAAGGACCCCAGTCGCTGTCGCGCAGTAGTGACCTTATTACATGGCAACGAACCCTCTGGTTTGCACGCCATCCACGAAATGCTAAAACGCCGTATAGAACCGGCGGTAGATATTCACTATTTCATTCCCAGCGTCGACGCAGCGAAGCAGGCACCGGGATTTATCTACCGCATGTTGCCGCACCACAAAGACCTCAATCGCTGTTTCAGCCCCCCCTATGGCGAGTCGGAGCAGGATAAATTGGCGCAGGAACTTCTGCGTATCCTGGTCGCCCAGGCACCGGAGTGTGTAATCGATATTCATAACACCTCCGGCTCGAGCCCGCCGTTTGGAGTCACCACCTTTATGAATGAGCGTCACGAAGCGCTGGTTTCATTATTTACCCACCGTATGATAGTCACCGATTTATTGCTTGGCTCTCTGATGGAAATAAGTGAGTCGATGATGCCAACCGTAACTATCGAATGTGGCGGCGCCCAGGACCCCGAATCCAATTTATTGGCCACCGAGGGGCTCAACAAGTACACCAGCTACGAAAACGTATTGACACTGGGTCACACCGATATGTCCCTGGAATTTTTCCACAACCCCATACGTCTTGAACTCGTCGAGGGCAGCGATATAGCTTATGGAGATCATTGTCTGCTGGGCGATGGGGTGACGCTGCTGCCAGGGATCGAACACTTCAATTTTGGCTTCGTATCCGCCCAGACACAGCTGGGTTTCATCTCTGGCGAACTCAGTAATTGTCTACAGGCGAATGATCCTAATGGCGAGGAAAAATTGCTGGACTACTTTCGCACAGTCGACGGCGAGCTATACCCCACCAGAAGAATAAAACTTTTCATGGTGACTACCAATCCGGAAATTGCGCGCAAAGACTGCCTGTTCTACCTGGTTGAGGCCAATGCCAGTTCTGAGGTCTCGAATTAACTGTGATCGACAGCGGACAAGGCCGTTCCCATTACCTTCGTGACGGTTAGTCTGCAATCGATGAAACCACACTCACCAACCCAGCCCTGGCGCTGCGCGATGACTAACCAGGAAGCCTCTTAATGGCAATGTCTATGGCCTTCAGAGGGGATGTAGTACCACCGGCAATTTTGAGTAGCCTTTGACGAAACTGGAATAGATGCGTTCGGGTTCCCCCACCACTTCCACTTGCTGGAAGCGTTGCATGATCTCTTCCCACAGAATTCTCAGTTGCATTTCTGCCAGACGATTACCCATGCAGCGATGCAAGCCAAAACCAAAGGACAAATGCTGCCGGGCGTGGAGTCGGTCGATCCAGAAGTCATTGGCACGTTCGATCACCTCTTCGTCACGATTGCCCGATGCATACCACATGACGACCTTGTCGCCGGCCTTGATCTGCTTGTCTCGCAGCACCGTATCTACCCTGGCAGTACGCCGCATGTACGCCAGCGGTGTCTGCCAACGAATAATCTCGCAAATCATATTGGGAATCACGCTGGGATCGGCTCTTAGTTTGTCATACTCCCCGGGATTTTCATTTAATGCGACGACACCGCCGGACATCGAATTTCGTGTGGTGTCGTTGCCACCTACGATAAGGAGAATGATGTTGCCCAGGTACTCCATTGGCGGCATATTCCTGGTGGCCTCGGCGTGAGCGAGCATGGATACCAGATCATTTCCGCCTTCGAGATTGACGCGCTCATTCCACAGGCGCGTAAAATACGCGAGGCACTCCTGCATCGCCTCTCCCCGCTCCGCCTGGTTCTGGATGACACTGCCCCTGCCCGGAATTGCCGTGGCCACGTCGGACCAGTGCGTCAGCATGTGTCTGTCTTCGAAGGGAAAATCGAACAGTGTTGCCAGCATCTGTGTAGTGAGCTCAATTGAAACACGCTCTACCCAATCGATCTCCTCCAACAAAGGTAAGCCGTCGAGAATGGTGCAAACCCGTTGCCGTATTAAGCCCTCGAGATTTTTCAAATTTGCCGGTGCCACCACTCCCTGCACCACCCGCCGTTGTTCATCGTGCTTGGGTGGGTCCATCGAGATAAATGACGGGAAAGTGAATTCTTCGAAACTATCGACGATGTTTATGGTTGGCTCCGAAGAATAAATCTCCGGCGAAGTGTCGACTTCCATGATGTCGTTATATTTCATCACCGACCAATATGGCCCTACCGCGGAATTCTTGCAGTAATGCACAGGGTCTTCCTGGCGCAATCGCTCCATGAACGGCAGGAATTCGTTGGCTTGCCAGATACCAGGGTGAGACAAATCTATTTCATCCAGCGGCATCGAATAAGGATCCTTGCCGACCATGCTCCACTTGCTCTGCCCGAATTGAGGGCCCGTCGTGACTTCACTCATAGTATTCAATCCTCGCTGGAAGATTAGTGCGCATCAAGCTGTGGTTCAAAATTGAAATTCAGGCGTAGTGACAACCAGGCCGTCCAGTTTCTCGGTGACCGGCAGCTGGCAAGACAGGCGTGAATTAGCTTGGCGGTCCGTGCTCAGACTCAGCATAGCCTCTTCCGCCGGATTCATAGCATCTAGCTTATCCAGCCACTGCGCATCGACGTAGACATGACAGGTGGCACAGGAACAAGACCCGCCACAGTCGGCGTCGATGCCCGGGACGCCATTGCTGACAGCCGCCTGCATAACTGAGCTTCCGATGTCGACCGCGACTGGATGCTCGGTACCATCATGTTCAATAAATAAAATGTTAACCATGTATGCCATACCTTTCTGAGCTGCTGTGAGCACGCAACCATAGCAAGATGTGGCGCCAAGAAAAAGCCCTGATTGATGTCGCTTCCCCGGCCAGGGTTGCACCGGAATCGGGACGGTAGTTGCAAGCCAGGGTGGCTTGTCGGGTCGCTGCGAGTTATTCTGCAGCGGTTTCATCATGCTTGGATTTCTGCACCGAATTTTGGCGCTTATTTTCCTGCAATTCTCTGGTTCTACCATCGAGACAGTGTTCTAATACGCCCCGAAACCACGAGGAACACAGTCATGCCCATTCCCATAAGCGCGCTCTTTGGCCGCTCGCCCATTCGACCTATCCAGGAACATATGGCCAAGGCGCAATTATGTGTGGTGATCCTGGGAGATTTTCTGGAAGCGAGCTTCGCTAAGGACTGGCAAAAAGCGGAGATGCTTCAACAGGCGATTCGCGCCGCGGAAAACGAAGCGGACGACCTGAAAAGCAATGTCCGCAGCCACCTACCTAAGAGTTTACTACTTCCAGTACCACGCACCGATTTGCTGGAGCTGCTAAGCATTCAGGATCGTCTCGCCAATACTGCAAAAGATGTTGCCGGACTGATGCTCGGTCGACGCATGCAGATACCTGACAGCCTGCAAGAACTGGTGAAGCAGCACTACCAGCTTAGCCTGAAAACCTCGGAACAAGCACTACAGGGAATTAACGAACTGGACGAATTACTGGAAACCGGATTTCGTGGCAAGGAAGTCGACCTGGTTGAAAAACTGATTGTCGATCTCGATGCGATCGAACATAAAAGCGACCTCAGCCAAATCACATTACGAGCTGAACTTTACAAACTGGAAGACTCCTTACCTCCGGTGGACGTTGTATTTTTATACACGGTGATCTCATGGATCGGAAAAATCGCCGACATCTCGGAAAAAATAGGTAGTCGTCTACTGATTCTCATGGCGCGCTAAAAACTATAACAACCAACACCAGGTAGAGTTCTCAATGTCAGAAATCATCTCACAATATGGCATGATATTTTTAGTGATGGCCTGCCTGTTTGGCTTTTTCATGGCCTGGGGTGTCGGCGCCAACGATGTTGCCAACGCCATGGGAACATCGGTAGGCGCGAAGGCAGTCACCATCAAGCAGGCCATACTAATTGCGATGGTGTTTGAATTTGCCGGTGCCTACCTCGCCGGTGGCGACGTCACTTCCACCATCAGAAGCGGCATCATCGATATAGAAAAAGCCGGCTTCTCCGACTCTCCCGAGTTGCTTGTATACGGCATGCTGTCCTCTCTTCTTGCTGCAGGCATCTGGCTGCTCATCGCCTCCAAAAATGGCTGGCCGGTGTCAACCACACACTCGATCATCGGCGCGATCGTCGGCTTCGCCGTGGTTGGAATTTCCACCGACGCCGTGGTATGGAGCAAGGTGTGGTCGATCGTCGCCAGTTGGATTGTGTCGCCGATGTGCTCCGGTATTCTCGCTTTTTACATCTTTCGCAGCGTACAGAAGTTGATACTGGATACCGAAGACCCCTTCATGAATGCCAAGAAATATGTGCCCCTGTATATTTTTCTCGTCGGTTTCATCATCGGCATGGTGACACTGGTTAAGGGGCTACGTCACGTGGGCATGGATATTACTTTTTCCCAGAGTGCAATCTATGCCGTCGGTATTGGCCTTGTGGTGATGGTTGGCGGCATTTTAATGCTCAGAACAATAAAGCTGGTCCCTGCTCAAAACGTGACTTTTCACTTCGCTAGTGTCGAAAGAGTATTCGGCGTACTGATGATATTCACCGCCTGCTCCATGGCCTTCGCCCATGGCTCCAATGACGTTGCTAACGCGATCGGTCCCCTGGCCGCAGTCGCCGGCATCGTTAGCAGCGGTGGCGTTTTCGCCGGTGAATCCGCATTGCCCGTGTGGATTTTGCTGCTGGGTGGCATCGGCATCGTCGTCGGACTCGTCACCTGGGGCTATAAGGTCATGGCGACCATCGGCAGAAACATTACCGAACTCACACCTAGCCGCGGTTTCGCGGCGGAACTTGCGGCCGCAACCACCGTGGTTGTGGCATCGGGAACAGGCATCCCTGTCTCCACCACGCACACGCTGGTCGGCGCGGTATTGGGGGTCGGCCTGGCGCGGGGAATTGGCGCAATCAATTTGACCGTGGTGGGGAAAATATTCCTGTCCTGGGTCGTCACCCTGCCGGCGGGCGCGGCGCTCTCGATCCTGTTTTTCTTTTTGTTTCGAGGGATCTTCGGTTAGGGTAGCTCTGACCCAGACCACAACGAGACTAATCGGCAGCAGGGCCCGGAAACTGTATGCGCAACTCCCGCTTTAACACCTTGCCATTGGCATTGCGTGGAATCAGGTCGATAAAAACCACCGCCTTCGGTAACTTGAAACTACCCAGTTTGCCATCACAATGACCGAGGATGTCTTCAGCAGTGACACTATCGTGTTTACGCACGACAACCGCGAGCGGTGATTCCCCCCATTTCTCGCTGGGCTGACCAATAACCGCTACCTCAGCGACATCGGGGTGAGACAGGATCACATTTTCAATCTCCGCCGGGTACACGTTTTCACCACCCGAGATAATCATGTCCTTGATGCGATCCTGAATATAAATAAAACCCTCTGCATCGACTGAAGCCACATCGCCGGTACGGAGCCAGCCTTCAGGCGTTATAGTTTCCGCCGTCGCCTCGGGGCGATTCCAATATTCCAGCATGACGTGGCGCCCGCTTATCCAGACCTCTCCCTGAACTCCCGGCGCGCAGTCATCACCCACTCCATCGACTACCCTTGCTTCGGTGTGAAAAAATGCGCGTCCGGTTGAACCAATTTTAGTCAATGCATTTTCCGCGCTGATGACACAGGCGGGGCCGCAACTTTCGGTCAGGCCGTAGATCTGATGGATGTCTACACCGATGTCTGCATACTTTTGAATGAGATTGACTGGCAGTGGCGACGCCCCGCTTTGAATCCAGCGCACCGACGAATAATCGTATTGAGCGATATCCGGCAGCTGGATCATGAAATTCAGCATCGCCGGCACCAGCAAGGAATTTCCGATCTTCTCTTCCTGGATTAACTCCCAGGCTCGCACCGGATCGAATTCTCTCATGACTACACTGGTGACGCCGCGATACACATTCAAGGTCAGGGGAACCAGCGAACCAACATGAAATAGGGGCAGCGCTACCAGATAGCGGTCGGCATCGCGCAGGTCACATGAGGCGGCAAAGGTGAACAATGCCCACAGTGATGTGTTGTGAGAATGCACCACACCCTTGGGTAAACCGGTAGTGCCGGACGTGTACATGATGTAGAGCAATTCATCATCGCAGGCGCCCACGACCGGTTCATCGTCGACGGCGGCATCTCGAATTGATACATAGTCTCTCACTACGTTTTTGCAAAAATCATCAGACACATCCCCGGCTGCATTGGTGTTCGCAACCTGGATCCAGTTACACACCTCAGTCTTGTCGCCACGACCATGCAGATCACTCATCGTGTCGATGAATTCTGCGCCGAAGACAAGCGTCGTCGAACCGCTGTCCTTGAGAATATATTCAAGCTCATCCGGCACCAGACGCCAGTTGAGGGGAACAACGATGCCGCCGATCTTGGCGATCGCGAAATAGGCTTCGACAAATTCGGCACTATTCATTAATGCGATCGCCACCCGATCGCCCGGACTCACACCCAGGCCCAGCAATGCATTCGCAATGCGGTTGCTGCGGCTATTCAGTTCTGCAAAATTGAGCCGCAGACCTGACTGGCTGTCTATGTAGGCTTCCCGGTCCGGGTTGATGGTAGCTCTCTTGGTAAGCAAGAGACCGATATTATTTTTCATTATTTGCTTAAGCTAACACTCGAGCTGGTTGGGGAAATATGGCGGAAGAGGCAGGATCTTCCTCCACCTTCTAAGCGCCGTATTCTCTGGTCTACAGCGGTGACAGAACCACCTAAAACACCCAAAGTGTAGCATAAAATGTAGCAAAAATTAGGGGTACGCAGGAGGCCATGCCCCTCCCCTGTATATATACTGGTGCGTCTACAGTTTTAGAGGTTTTGGGGTGTTAAATAGACAGTGGTTTAGCGATATTTAGAGACTGTTCCAGCACTAAATGTCCGCTCCCAACCCAAAGCGGAAGGTGGGCATTTGCCCAAAATGCCTTAAATGCCGCTCCCAAAAGCGGACATTTAGCCGAATAACCCCCATATGCTAGACTCCTCGTCCAAATAGAGAGGCTAATGCCGGATAATTAGGAATAGGTACAGGTGTATGCCTTTATGGGCAATCTCTTTCAAGAGTTAAAACGCCTTAAAGTCTTCAAGGTTAGAGCGACCTATGCCATTGTGGGCTGGGTGCTTGCGCTGATAGCAGCTTTTGTCGTTGATGCGTTCGCCGCCCCCCAATGGGTGCACCGACGCCTATTTCATCAATTTTAAAATTGTGAGCTAGTATGGCAATACACAAGATATTTTATGGCTGGAAAATTGTTGGCACATCAATAGTTTGCTATTCGGCAGCCCCCGGCCAATTTGCCGTTGGTATTTTAGGTCTCTTTGTCATTCCCTTACAGCTCGAGTTTGGATGGTCGAGGGCTGATATTTTTCTATCGACAACTTTTATTACCTTAACCCAGGCGATATTTACCCCCTTGCTGGGTAGTTTAATTGACAAATACGGCAGCAAAAAAGTCATGATGCCCTCAATATTTCTCTTTGGTTTGCTGCTTGGGGGCATTCCGCTTTTTGTCGGTGATCTGGCGGATCTCTATCTGTTTTATGGAATTATTGGTGTATTATCCGGCGGCGCGGCAGCCGTGCCTTACCTGAGACTTGCGGGAGCGTGGTTTGTAAAAAGACGTGGCTTGGCTTTTGGGCTCATCATGTCGGGAGGCGGGCTCGGCTATGCGTATTCCCCCCCTCTTGTACAATACATGATCGATAATTACGGATGGCGCTCAGGGTATTATGCCTTGGCGGCGATCGTTATTTTCCTGGTATTGCCCTTGATACAATTATTTATTCATGACCACCCAAGAGACCTTAAGCTTTTAGCGGATGGCGATACGGTTGATGCCGATGAGTCGGTGGTTGCGGCAGACGAAGAGGAAAAAACCAAACTTGGCGAGCTTCTGAGAATGCCTTTATTTTATCAGCTATTCGCTACTTTTATGCTGCTTACATTTTGTCTTTATGGGCTGATGTCAAATCTTGTTCCCATGCTGTTGGATAGGGGAATGGATACGACCGGTGCCGCACTCGCTGCTTCAACGGTCGGCATAACCATCATTGTTTCAAGGATCGTCATAGGGTTTTTATTGGATAAGTTTTTCGCGCCACGAGTTGGTATGGTTTGTTTCCTTCTTTCCGCCATGGGGACGGCATTCCTCGCCTTTGGTGCAGTTGGGCCTACGGCATTTATAGCGGCTATATTCTTCGGTTTTAGCGTCGGGGCGGAGCTTGATTTGCTGGCCTATCTGATAACGCGCTATTTCGGCATAAGCGCATTCGGTATGGTTTACGGAATTTTGTTTGCTGCCTTTTTAGGTGGCGTATCAATAGGGCCGGTTGTGTTTGGTAGGCTATTTGATTTTTACGGCTCTTACGTCAATATCCTTAGCATATGCTCGTGTATTCTGGTGATTACGTCGATTTCAATGCTGTTTCTGCCAAAATACAAAACCCGTTAGACGCTGTAAACTCTCTATGATCCTTTTCTTAAATCCACTAGTTTGATGCTGGGTGTGAGGATATCCTGACCTGTCACAATTTCGATCAGGCATGGACCGCTGGTTTTGTCGAGTTCTTCGTAGGCCAGTTTAAAGTCATCCAGCGATGTTACTTTTCGTGCCGGAAAGCCGTAGGCCTGCGCTAGTTTATCAAATTCCGGATTGGTCAGATCACAGGCCATCGAACGATTTGGGAAACGCCTTTCCTGGTGCATCTGAATGGATCCATAGAGCGAATTATTGATAACTATGAACATGACATTGGTATTGTATCTTGCCGCAGTGGCAATTTCCTGGCCATTCATCAAAAAGCAACCATCGCCGGCAAATGAAAGAATGGTACGTTCGGGGTAAAGTAGACTTGCAGATATTGCTGCAGGCACGGAATAGCCCATAATCGCCGACTGAGTGGCCATTTGATTGCCGAATTTCGTGTAGCCATAATAGCGCTGTACCCATTGGGTATAATTGCCTGCGCCAAAAGTTACGATGGTATCTTCGGCGGTACTTTTGCGAAGCCACATCATAATTCCGGCAAGGTCAGCTTCTTGGTAATGGCCCGGATCAGTAGTGAACTTTAGATAGTTCTCACGACCTTGTTTGACCCAATCTGACCAAGGTGTTTTTTCTGCGCGGGGTAAAAGGGACAAAGCTCTGGTAATTTCTTTGTAGTCGCTGACGATGGCGAGGTCTGGCTGGAAAACTTTACCCAGATCATAGTGATTAGCGCAAATATGTATTAATTTTTGTGTTGGGTTCGGGATACCATATTTTGTATAACCGTTGCTTTCTATATCGGTTATCTCAGCGCCTATCACAATCAAGGTATCTGCCTCACCGACCAGTTTTTCGAGTTGTGGATCGTTGCCAACGCCCTTTATGCCGACATAATTTGGGTGACTGTTGTCGAATTGATCCTGACGTCTGAAAACTGTTGCCACTGGAAGGTCGAAGTTTTCGACAAATTTTTGTAGATCATCACTTGCCGTCTGGCACCAGTTGCTGGGTTTCGCGCCTAATAGTATGAGCGGCCTCTGGGCAGCAGAAATCATTTCGCTGAGCTGAATTAAGGAGTCACTGCCAGGACCGGTTTTGGTGGGTATAATTTTTTTGCATGGCAGCGCCTGAGTGAGTTCCAGCTGCATATCATCGGGCAGGCCAATGACCACCGGTCCCGGCCTTCCCGAGCATGCGGTTCTATATGCACGACTGATAATTTCCGGTATGCGATCAGCGTGATCAATATCCATAACCAATTTGGCAATTGATCCAAACAAGCCTTTTAAATCAAGTTCCTGAAATGCGCCGCGTTCGCGGTTCTTGCGCGGAACCTGTCCAACGAAAAGAATCATTGGTGTACCGTCCAAATGGGCCGTTTGAACACCAATCACGGCATTTGCCGCACCGGGACCGCGAGTGACAAATCCCAGGCCCGGAAGACCTGTCAAACGGCCATGCGCCTCGGCCATAAAGGCCACGCTGCCTTCCTGGCGGCAAATGATCAATTCAAGTTTGTCTTTTACTTCATATAGCGCGTCAAGCACACCAAGATAGCTTTCGCCAGGAACACAGTATCCGAATTTTGCGCCCTGACTAATAAGACATTCGACAAGAAGTTGGCCGCCTGTGCGTGTGTTTGGGTTATTTTCCATGTACTACTCTCTTTGGTTAAGCTCGGCCGGTGGGTAGGGGGGCCCAGTCCTGCATTTCACAGATTAATTTCAGTAGGCTTTCAGTTTGCTGACTTTTTAGCTCCGCACAATTTTCGTCGTGCCAGAGGTTGGTAATTTCATCAGGGTCATTTTTCAAATCGTACAGCTCGAATATATTGGCGGGCTGGGTCATGCTGAGGCGATAATTTTCCGAGACCATTGTGCGCACACGCTGTGGTTCCTGAAATCCGAGATAAATCACCTCGCGGTCATCTTCGATGAGTACGGTGTTGCGG